>Ga0209633_10000398_pt1 | contig 51719 bp, 46 predicted proteins | sample Cruoilmetagenom1_FD_187290 | JGI IMG/M metagenome (GOLD analysis project Ga0209633, IMG submission 187290) | Oil polluted marine microbial communities from Coal Oil Point, Santa Barbara, California, USA - Sample 1 (SPAdes) (version 2) | ecosystem: Environmental > Aquatic > Marine > Oil seeps ... | reverse complement strand
GGTGCTTACTCCTTGGTTTGGGTGGATGAAGATGCGCCGCGTTCAGCAGCGCGGATGAAATCGAGAATGTCGAGTTGCGCCCGGCCGTCCTGATCGAACAGCCCGATGTTTAGGGGCTTCTGCTCGCGGCGCGGGACCAGTGGTGCGTCCATCATCAGAACCAAACACTCGCTGGGAGTGATCGGTTTGATGTCCGGGATCAGCACTTGCTCGCCATGGTCCGTCACCTCAGTCTCGAAGAAGGCCGGGTTGGGCTCCACCATCGGACAGTCCTCCGCTCGCAAAACCGCACGCGCCTTTCCCCGGTAGCGGGGTGGGCGGCGAAAAGCGACCGGTAGGCCCAAGCAGCAGGGCGCGGCGCAATTGCTTTGGTAGGAGAACCAAGGGAACTAAGACGAACCGAGAGCCAAAGCGGTTGCGGCGTGACCGCTTGGGCCTAAAAGGGAGCGCCGCCCAGCACGCGCCCCGGGGAAGGCCAACAAAAGACTTCGCCGTCCGTCAGGGCGGCGGCCTTATGCCGGACCGTAGGTCCGGCACTGCGCCAGGGATCGTCACCCGAATGGGCGGAGACCGCGTAAGCGGGCTCCGCTGAGCTTAGCAAGCGCCGGCGAGCTTAGCGGAGTAGAGCCCGGTGCCTGGCCGTAGGCCGGGCAGGCGCTCTGTCGTTGATCAATCGTTGTCGGGAGACGGCTGCCCTAGAGCCAACCCATGTTCCCGTGCGATGGCAATTAAGGCCTGACTCACCGGTCCGTCTTCCGGCCCGGACACCCGATACCACTCAAAGAGCACCTGCCGCCAAGTGACCGGCACAACACCCGATTGGACCATGCGGTCGATGGCCACCTCGTGGGACGAGACCGTCATGCCCGCCACGGCATCGGTCACAACGTATACTTGATAGCCGAGCTCGAGACCGGACAGGGCAGCAAAGGTGATGGCCGTTTCGGTCCAGAGGCCGGCCAGAAGTAGGCGGTCTTTCTTGAGCTCCCTCACCTTGCCGGCGAAGCCCGGGTCGTCCCAGCAGTTTATGTGCTCGCGCTGAACCTCCCGCGCCTTGGGAAAGAGATCGCGTAACGGCGGCTAAGTTAGCCCTTGAAAGGCTTCCGAGCTCAGGCTGCTGAACAGCACCGGCGCGCTGCAGGCCTTGGCGATCTTGCTCAAGGCGAGTGCGCTAGCCGCCAACTCGTCGCGAGTGTCATTGGATAAGGTGCTTAGAATATCGTTCTGGTAATCCAATGTGACGAGAACCGTGGCGCTCGGCTTCAGGAGAAGCCCAAATTCGCCTACGCCGTCACTCACTGCCTAGTCCCTGCCGAGCCAACTCACTGCCCGACCGAAGGCCCAAATTTGGCCCGCACCACTGCACTTTACGGCAGGAAAAAACGGCCCGGCGCGAGGCCGGACCGGAGGCACTGGGAGAATATCGAAAACAAATGCTGCTCTCTCACGGCAGGGTCCTGAGGCATCGGAAGGGTTTTCTGGGTGCTGCGGCGTTAACACCCTTTCGGCGACCAGGTGCGTCAGCTTTGAATTGTTGTCTTCGAGGTGTTTCACACGGAGGATTTCAGACACGCCCATTCCGGCGTTGACCTTCCTCCATCGGTGAATCCTTGCCTCCGCTGCGCCCATCTTACCGCAAATCTCTCCGACCGTTGTCGCTGCTCCGCCTATCTCAGCACAAAAGCAATCTGTTCATCTGAAAATCGTTTCTTCGGCGTCCGTACACTCCTTTCTTGCCAGAATGCACCCAAATTTCGTATCCAGTTCGGATCAGTGCCAGAGGCAAGACCATAGCTGCTTAACTGCGATGAGGCGGCTGGACCATCAACCGCCATAACCCAATTCAATTTTGCTCTCGGAAAATGTGCCGGACCGAACTTCATCGGCGGCGTCTGCCAGATCTTCAATAAACTCATCGATCGTCTCCAGATGATATTGATTTAGCAACACGTTCAGACCTGGCGGTTCGTAAAGTGGCGAAAATTTCCAGCCTTTTGACATGATGGATTGGGACACCTTACTCATGTCCAATCCAGCACGCGCCGCGATCCCAATAATTCCCGCTTCAGGTTTTCCAAGCGTCATAAGATCTTCCATTTGATCGATAGCGCTCTGAACTTTTTTGCGCGCTGCAATGATTTTGGCTACACGCTGCTCGTATCCACTGCGTCCAAGATAGTTCATAACCGTCCAGGCGGAAGCAATCGCACCTCCCGGCCTTGAACCAGCAATTGTGGCTGTCACGAATTTCCCTGTCGGCCACTGATCAAAGGAAAACTCCTGAAAAGCGATATCCTCCTGCTCCCGCAATAGGATTAGCGACGCGCCGCGGCTAGTGTATCCATATTTGTGGAGATCGGCCGACATCGAACGAACTTCGGGAATGCCGAAATCAAAGGGCGTGATTTGCTCTCCAAGGCCGGCGGCGAAAGGTAGGAAAAACCCTCCAACACACGCGTCAACATGCATCCATAGATTATTCTTCCGCGCGATCTGGGCAAAGCCAGTGATATCGTCGGTGCACCCCATGGGAAATGCCGGGGCGGAACCGACAATCATGAAAGTATTTTCGGTAACAAGTTCCGCAAGCGCCTCAGCGGAAGAGGTCACACCTTTATCCAACTCGGCACGAACAACCCTAATGTCCATCAACTCCGCAGCTTTGGTAAAAGCTGCGTGCCCCGTAAATGGCAGAATAATTTCCAGCTGACCGGTTTGCCCTCTGGTCGACCGCGCCCAGTCTCTGGCAGACTTTACGGCCAGAACAATACTCTCCGTGCCCCCACTTGTGATTGTTCCGGTGCTCGTTGGACCACCCCCGAGGAGATCAAGGGCCATACCAACAACGTCCGCGGCCATTTCAATAAGGCTGGGATAAAGAAGCTTTCCGTAAAGTAGGTTGTCTCCCCGAAATTGCGTGTAGGCGTACCATGCAAGATCGGTCACTTCTTTGCCCGGATCGTAGGAAGCCTTCAGGTTTTTTCGGTCATCCCACCTCGTATCGGCCTGACGCATCGCGTCTATTAGACGGTGAATTTCGTCGACCGAGGTTCCATTGTCAGCGAATTTCCTGGGCGACATCAGCGTGCACTCCTTAACTTTAGTTTGTTATAACAAAAAATCACTCTCTGTCAATCAACTTTGGCAATGTCTTTATCATATTGTTTATACGCATACTTTCCAATGTCCAATAATCTACAATATAACTCCTCCGATAAAATCCTTTTTTGTTATAACATATTCTTGACAAGCTCATCCGCAGTCAGTAGCGTTGTGACGAGTGAGGCTCAAGTAGCGGACAAGCCATGCAAGAGAACAGAATTGGCCAGCCGTTGAGGTTGTTAGATCTAGACAAGTACTTCGGCTCCATTCGCGCAGCAGACAAAGTGAACCTAGATGTGGGTCCCGGTGAGTTCATCACACTGCTGGGTCCGAGCGGCTCAGGGAAGACCACCGTCCTGCTAAGCATTGCCGGTTTTCTGGAGCCCACCAACGGTGACATTTTGCTCGGCGGCAGAAGCATCGTCGATCTTCCCGCCTACAAGCGAAACATCGGCATGGTTTTTCAGCGGTATGCTCTGTTCCCGCATATGACCGTAGAACAGAACGTTGCCTTCCCTTTGCGTATGCGAGGGTGGACCACGGAGCAGAAAAGAGAAGCGGTCAATGAAACCCTCCAGAAAGTTCAGCTTGAGCATTTGAGCTCGAGGATGCCTGGGCAGCTCTCAGGCGGACAACAACAACGCGTTGCGTTAGCTCGCGCGATTGTTTTCAGCCCGCCCCTCCTGCTGATGGACGAACCTTTAGGCGCTCTGGACAAAAAACTGCGCGAAACTCTTCAATTTGAGATCAAAGCGCTGCAGAAAAATTTGGGCATAACAGTGCTTTTTGTGACGCACGACCAAGGTGAGGCCTTGGCGATGTCTGATCGAATTGCCGTCATGAATGGCGGTCGGATTGAACAGATTGGAACCCCCGAAGACTTGTACAGTTATCCACGCACCCAGTTCGTTGCCGATTTTATAGGGGATTCAAATTTCCTCAAAGGTGTAGTCGAAAGTGTTGAAGAGGGCACTTCCTATGCGTGCGTGAATATTGAAGGGAGCCCGATTAGGGCTCGTGTAGACCATTCGCAGATCAAAAACCTCCGAGTGGGCGACACTGCAAAACTGATGATCAGGCCCGAAAATATACAGGTTGACGAGCCGACGGGACCAAAAGCAATCGTGAGGGGAAGCATTTCGGCCGCCAGTTTTGCCGGTTCTCACAAGAACGCCATCGTATCGTGTGCCGGAGACAACATCCTCCTCCGGCTTTCTCTTCTGTCCAACGCAATTGCGCAATCTGTGGAAGTCGGCGATCAGATTGGCCTGTATTGGGAACCTGAACACGCCGCTATTTTCCCCATGGAACGGGGTGATCAGCAATGATCAGCGGTGTTGATCAAGGCGACATGGTCCGTCCTAGAAGGCGGCTCAGAATTCTCTCGACAGAGAAGCATCTTTCATCCGGCCTGAGTTGGCTCCTACTGTCCCCCGTCCTGTTGATCTACGCGATAATTTTCGTGTTTCCCATTTCGGTGATTGTTTTTCAGTCGGTTTTTGATCCCGTTTTCACGCTGGATAACTATCGGATGATTGTAAGCGAATCTCTGTTTTTGAAAGTCGTGTGGCGCACCGTTTGGATCAGCTTCATCGTCGCTGTCGTGTGTCTTTTCCTCGGCTATCCAGTCGCCGCGCTAATGGCAAAAGTTCGCGGCAAGTGGGCGGCTGCCGCCATCGCCGCCAGTGTCCTGATTCCGCTATGGCTTAGCGTTCTTGTGCGCTCTTACGCATGGGTTGTGTTGCTCTCAAAAAATGGCCTCATCACATCGGCACTCCGAGATGTTGGGCTGATATCCAAGTCCACGCGGATTATTTTCACCGATTTTTCGGTGGTGCTCGCGATGAGTCACGTCTTGCTCCCGTTTATGATATTGCCGCTTTATGCATCACTGTCATCGATATCAGATGACTACGCCAAAGCCGCTGAAAGTCTGGGCGCCCGCCCGACAATGACGTTCTTTGCGGTCACACTTCCGCTCTCGGCCCCGGGGATATATTCCGGATTGGTTCTGGTATTTGTCGTTTCTCTTGGTTTTTTTGTGACACCCCAACTGGTGGGCGGCCCGAATTCAATGCTGGCCGCAATGCTCATAAGCCGAGAAGCCACCTATGGCAACAACTGGGGCCTCGCTTCGGCCCTCTCGGTCACCCTGTTCATCGCTGCAATTTTGGTCGTCGCCCTGTTCGGAAGACTTGCCAACTTCTCGCAACCCAAACAGGAGAAGGCACAATGAGGATATTCAGAATTCGGACTTGGGCGCACTCTCATACCTACGCGAGATTGTTCGCTGTTCTTGTGCTCGCATTTCTCATGCTGCCCGTTTTGATCGTCATCCCGATGAGCTTCTCTGACACCAAGTATTTGGCCTTTCCGCCGGACGGCTTTACTTGGCGATGGTATCAAGAAATTTTCACACACTCGTCATGGACCAAGCCAGCATGGCTGAGTGTCCAGATTGCTTTTCTGACCTCCATTTTTTCTACAATTGTCGGAACCTTGACCGCCTATGTGCTTGTTCGCGGCCGTTTTGTCGGCAAGGGATCTCTCAGACTGTTCGTCCTGTCGCCGGTTATCGCACCGAATATTGTGGTCGCCATAGGGATATATTTCTTTTTCGTCGACGCAGGCCTGATTGGAACCATCCACGGATTTGTGCTGGCCCACTCAATCCTCTGCATTCCGTTTGTCGTGCTGACCGTTACGGCGGCTCTGGAGCGATTTGATGTGGACTTGGAGTTGGCGGCGATGAATCTCGGCGCCACCAGGTTTCGGGCGTTCACTCTGGTGACACTGCCAATCATATTGCCGGGTGTAATCGGCGGAGCGGTATTTTCATTTCTGATTTCGTTTGACGAGCCGGTTGTAAGCTATTTCGTCTCGTCGGTCCGGCAAGCCACTCTCCCAAGAGTAATGTTTCAAAATCTGGAAACCAGCGTGGAACCAAGCGTAGCCGCGGTATCGAGCGTCTTGCTCGCCCTGTCGGCAGGCATTGTCATCTTGAGCCTGGTGTTTCGCAGGAACAAAACGCTTTCGGGTCAATAACTTTCTGTCCATCCCAAATATCAACAAGGAGGCAACTATGAAACTCAAGAAAATCAATGGAACCGTCAGTCTAGCGGCTGCCATGTCGCTTTGGCTTGTCGCGGCAGCCCAAGCGGAAGAGCTGGTCATCGTCGCGACAGGTGGCGGATTTGGTGACGCTCTTGCCAAACATTTTTATGAACCGTTCACGAAAGAAACGGGCATTGAAATCATAAAGGTTCTTGCCCCGGTCGGCGAGCAAAACACCAAACTTCGCGCGATGCAACAATCGGGCAATGTGGAATATGACGTCGTCACAACAACAACGACTTCAGTTATTGCCGACGCAGATGTCTATGCCGAGTTGGAGTGCTCAAAAATTCCAAACGCGGTCACGATGGGTGTACCGGGAACGTGTGGTGAAAGAAGCCTCATTCGCACCGTTGGCGCCTACATGGTTACGTACAACAAGAAATCCTTCCCCGGCAAAAAACCAGATAACTGGGCGGATTTTTGGAACGTCGGGGATTTCCCCGGTTCGAGGTGCCTTATTGGTGGCTCGACCGACAACCACATCCCATTTCTCATCGCGCTTCTTGCGGACGGCGTAGCGCCGGCTGATTTGTACCCCATCGACCTTGACCGCGCGCTCGCAAAACTGAATCAGCTCAAACCACACATTGGCGCCTACTGGACCAGCTACTCGCAAAGCCAGCAGCTGATGCGTGATGGCGAATGCGATATTTCGGTGATGCTTAACGGACGCGCATTTTCGCTTGAAAAAGAAGGCTTCCCGCTTGGCGTGAGCTGGAACCAAGCGATTACGTCACCCGCAGGATGGGGTATCGCTGATGGTGCGCCAAATAGCGCGGCCGCCTATAAGTTTCTCAACTTCTGGATGACGCGCCCCGCAGCTCATTTGGCGTTTTACCAGACGTTCTTCTATCCCACGGCCAACAATCAAGTGGTTGACATGATGGAAGGCACGTTTCGTGAGGCCTATTATGGTACGCCAAAAAACCTCAAGAATCAGATGGCCTTGAACGCCGCTTGGATCGGCGATAACCAAGAACTGATCAACAGAACCTATGCCAATTTTCTTGCCCAATAGAGTGTGGGCGCCAAGCCCTTAGGGTTTGGCGCCCAATTCGCCTCATGAAAGGCAATTAAGCTCATGGTTTTCGTCGCGTTTACTGCAACGTCCCAAGACGACACGCTTTCGGAACAGGCCTATCGAAAAATTCGCTTGGCGCTGAGGTCTGGAACGATGAAACCTGGCAGCAAAGTTACCATGAGATCAATGGCGATGTCTCTGGGGCTAGGGCTGACGCCAGTGCGCGAAGCCCTGATGCGTCTCGTTTCTGAAAATGCGCTTCAGATGAAAGGCCCGAAAACTATCGTTGTGCCTACCTACACCAAAGAAGAGTTTGCCGAACTCGCCGCCATTCGCCAAGAGCTGGAGGGACTTGCAGCCCAAATTGCGGCGCAGAATGTGAGTAGTGCCGACATTGATGAGTTGGAAGCGATCCATATCGGTTATTCCACAAGCCGCGCTGCTGGAGATTTTGCATCCGCTCTGCAATTGCACGAGCGATTCCATTTTACGCTGTATCAGAAATCAAACTTGAACCGGCTCTGCGCATTGATTGAAGGGCTTTGGGTCTCCAGCGGACCACATGTAAGCAAATTGTTTCCCGGTTTCGCCTCTAATCTGGAAGGACCAATTGCACATCGAAAGGCGATTGCCGCGCTGCGCAACAAAGACCCGGACGGAGTGCGGGCAGCCATCGTTGAGGACATAGTGCTTGGCGAGAAAAAGATTTCCCAGATGCTCGATAAGGCCTTGGACTAGGCAGTTGCATATCGACGACGCGAGACAATGATGAACTCTGACCCCGCATTTGCGAGCGCTCAATCACTTGTGAAAGCCTACAAAAAGAAGCAAGTTTCTCCATTGGAAGTCGCGCAAGCGTGCCTTGATCGCATCGATCGGTTCAATCCCGTGCTCAACGCCTTTCGATTTGTCGATCCAGAGTCAGCTCTCAAGGCCGCCAGCCTGTCTGAAAAGAGGTGGTACGCTGGCGAACCACTGGGACCACTTGACGGCATCCCTACATCGATAAAGGACAGTCACGATGTCAAAGGTTGGTCAACGCTCGATGGTTCTCTAACGACAAGCGAAACAGACGCGGCGGCGGACAGCCCACACGTCGCACGACTGAGGGAATCCGGTGCCGTTTTATTGGGGAAAACCCATCTGGGCGAATTTGGTTGGAAATGCGTCACCGATAGTAAGCGGTTCGGCATAACGCGCAATCCGTGGGATCCAACAAAAACTCCCGCCGGAAGCAGCGGCGGTGCGGCAGTTGCGGCGGCGGCGGGTATGGCGACAATTAATATGGGTGGCGACGGCGGCGGTTCGATAAGACTACCTGCGGCATTCTGCGGAATTTTTGGTATAAAGGCTACTTATGGTGTAGTTCCACGCTTCCCTCAAGAGGGCCTCATAAAATGCGCACACTTCGGACCACTCACCAGACACGTTTCGGACGCCGCACTTACCTTGAACGTGATATCACGCCCCGACGCTCGCGACAGTACCGCCTTCTGTATCCAAAATAACGATTTCTCTACTGGGCTTGACAATGGAATCACGGGGATGCGGCTGGCCTATTGTGCGGACCTAGGCAATACCGCTCCAGATCCAGCTGTCCTATCGGCGTTTGAATCTGGTTTAAAAAGGCTCGGTGAACTTAGTGTCCATATTGAGGAGGCAAAGCCCGATCTGGGGCCAACGTTTGGAGGCTATAAGGTTCTTAACTCCGTTTATCAGGCAATGAAAATTGAAAACCGCCCGTCCGACCAAGTTGCAAAAATGGATGATCTTCTTGTTGCCAACGCTCGCATAGGCCTAAGAATTTCAGCAGCGGAACTCATGAATGCCGGGTACGCAATCCGCGAGTGGCACAAAAAGATAACAGCCTTCTTCGCCAATTTCGATGCTTTGCTAACGCCGGCGTCAAGAGTGCAGCCCTTTAACGTTGGAAGGAACAATCCCGTGCATATTTCCGACGGTCTGTCAGACGCTGAGGCGCCCTATTGCCATTTTAACAGCTACCTTTATCAGGTAAATTACACGCATCATCCAGCGGTGAGTGTTCCATTCGGTTTGGACCAAGATGGCATGCCCTTTGGCCTTCAAATCATTGGCCCAAAAATGTCTGAAAAAAGACTACTCCGCCTATCGGCGGCTATCGAGCGGCTCTTCCCATTCGACGAGAACCAAATTGATTTTGCGCGCCTAGAACGGTTTTAGTTGTAGCGTGACCGGACACAAAGAAAAGATAATCGCCTCGGGGCTTGGTTTTGTCGAAGGGCCCGTCGCATTGGCGGACAGCTCGCTTTTGTTCGTGGAAATAGATAGCCAAACGGTGAAAAAGCTGCAGCCGGATGGCGGTATTGAATTGATATGCACCACCGGGGGTGGACCTAACGGTTTGGCCATCGGACCCAATAATTACCTTTTTATCTGCAATAATGGGGGGTTTTCGTGGCGGCACGAGCACGGCATGACCTTGCCGAAACCGGCCGTTGAACCGCGGGACTATTCTGGTGGTCGGATAGAAAAATACGCGTTCGACAACAAATTGCTTGAGGTGATTTATACCGGCACGAAAGACGGCCCTCTGAACGGGCCTAACGATATCGTTTTCGACAGCGATGGCGGCTTTTGGTTCACCGATCTTGGAAAATCCCGCGACGCTACGGCAGATCGCGGAAGTGTGTATTACGCCAAGGCGGACGGTAGTTACATTGAGCGCGTGTTACATCCGCTGATTACGCCAAATGGCATCGGACTGTCCCCCGACGGACGTTCGCTTTACGTTGCTGAATCCTGGACATCACGACTTTGGCGTTTCGACATAACCGAACCCGGCAAAATCGATCGCAAGGAATGGCCTTCGCCAAATGGTGGGGAGTTGGTGTACGGCGCCCCCGGATACCAAATATTCGACTCTTTGGCCGTGGAGGAAAATGGCAATATTTGCGTAGGCTCGTTGCACGAAGGCTGCATATCGGTGATTTCCCCGGAGGGTAATTTGGTTGAAGCGGTCAAGTGTCCCGACCCCTTTCCCACAAATATCTGCTTTGACCGGAATTCTCCGTCCACCGCCTACATCACCCTTTCTGGCGCTGGAAAAGTAATGAAACGCCACTGGGCTCGAGACGGTCTTAAATTGCAATTCTAGTTTGCCAATAGCTTTGATGCCTAAGTGCTCGATACTGTCCACTTTATTCAGACAAGTCCATCCGGACTTTGCTGCTCATCAGGAGTCGCGACGATTCCATACCAGATATGCTGCCCCCTCCTCCTCGAACAAGGCCGCCCGTACCGGCTCCGCAAAACTCGGATCGTCAAGCTGAACGCTGAGATACTCCCTCGGCTCCTCTCCGTTGGTTCTTGTCTTCCATCCGGCGCCAACTTCGGCCTTGCCGGCGTAGACCCGGAAGTCCGGCGCCGCTTCACTCTTCTTCTGGTCGTTCGGAACGATCCGGGCTTTAACGTTGACGGTCAACGGTCGAACCGCAGGTTCGGCGCCGCGCCAGGGACGGATGCCCGAAGGGCCGAGACCGCGTCTGCGGGCTCGGTTCACGACAGCCCGGTGTCCGGCCGCAGGTCGGGCAGGCGCCCTGTCGTTGATCAATCGTTGTCGGAAGACGGCTGCCCTAGAACCAACCCGTGTTCCCGCGCGATGGCAAGTAAAGCCTGGTTCACCGGCCCGTCTTCCGGCCCCGACATCAGATACCACTCAAAGAGCAATTGCCGCCAGGTGACCGGCACTACACTCGATTGAACCATGCGTTCAATGGCCACTTCGTGGGACGAAACCGTCATGCCCGCCACGGCATCGGTCGTAACGTAGACTTGATAGCCGAGTTCGAGACCAGACAGTGCGGCAAAAGTGATAGCCGTCTCGGTCCAGAGACCGGCCAGGAGCAGACGATCTTTCTTCAAACGCTTTACCTCGCCGGCGAAGTCCGGATCATCCCAGCAATTTATGTGTTTGCGCTGCACCTCTGGCGCCTTGGGAAAGAGATCGCGTAGCGGCAACCAAGTCTGACCGCAAAAGACCTCCGAGGCCAAGCTGCTGAACAGGACCGGCACGCTGCAGGCTTTGGCTATATTAGCCAAGGCAAGCGTACTGGCCGCCAGCGCGTCGATAGCGTCATGCGACAAAGTGTTCAGAATATCCTCCTGGTAGTCCAACACGACGAGAACCGTGGCGCTCGGCTTCAAAAGGAGTCCGAACTCACCGACGCTGTCACTCATCGCCCCGCCTTCCCAGGATCATCCTGTTGTTCAAACAAAGTCCCACATTCAATCCGCACCACTGCACTATGGAGGCAGAAAAAACGACCGGCGCGAGGCCGGATCGGAGGCGCAGGAAGGTTAGCAAGAGACGAGGATAGAGTTTTTACGGCGCGACATAGCTGGTTTTGACGGTTGTGTAGAACTCGACGGCATAACGCCCTTGTTCGCGGGAGCCGTGGCTGGAGGCTTTGCGGCCGCCGAAGGGCACGTGGTAGTCGACGCCCGCAGTCGGCAAGTTGACCATGACCATGCCGGCCTCGGCGTTGCGCTTGAAGTGGCTGGCGTGCTTGAGCGAGGCCGTCGCGATGCCGGCCGAGAGGCCGAACGGGGTGTCGTTGGCCGTCGCCAGAGCTTCTTCGTAATTTTTGACGCGGATCACCGTGGCGACGGGTCCGAAGATCTCTTCCCGGTTGATGCGCATCTCGTTGTTGGTCTCGGTAAAGAGTGCCGGCTGCAGGTAGAAGCCCTCGGTCTCCCGGTTCAGACGCTCGCCACCCCAGGCGAGTTTCGCGCCCTCTTTCTGGCCGATTTCGATATAGGAGAGATCCTGGTCGAGCTGGCTCTGGTCCACCACCGGGCCGATCTGCGTGCCCGGCTTGAGGGCATTGTCGACGGTGAGGCCCTGCAGCTTGCCGATCACCGCGTCCACGAACCGGTCATGGATGCCCTCGGTGATGATCAGCCGGCTGGAGGCCGTGCAGCGCTGGCCGGTGGAGAAGTAGGCGCCGTTCACGGCGCTGTCCACAGCCATGTCCAGCTTCGCATCGTCGAGCACCACGAACGGGTTCTTGCCGCCCATCTCCAACTGCACCTTCTTGTGGGTCTCGGCGCACTTGGCCGCCACGTGCTTGCCGGTGGCCACCGAGCCCGTAAAGGTTACCGCATTGACATCCGGATGGCTGAGGATCGTCTCCCCCACCACCGAGCCGCGGCCCATGACCAAGTTCAGAACCCCGGCCGGCAGACCGGCGCGGACCAGGATATCGGCCAGGGCCCAGACGCAACCGGGCACCAGATCGGCGGGCTTCAAGACCACACAGTTGCCGAAGGCCAGGGCCGGGGCCATCTTCCAGGCCGGGATCGCGATCGGGAAATTCCACGGGGTGATGATCCCCACCACGCCCAGGGGCTCGCGGGTCACCTCTATTTCCACACCCGGACGGATCGAGGCCAGCTTCTCGCCGGGCGTGCGCAGGGCCTCGCCGGCAAAGAACTTGAAGATCTGCGCGGCGCGCACCGTCTCGCCGATGCCCTCGGCCAGGGTCTTGCCCTCCTCCCGGGCCAAGAGCTCGCCCAGCTCGGCCTTTCGGGCCAGGATCTCGTTGCCGGCGGAGTCAAGGATGTCGGCCCGCTGCTGCGGCGTGGTCGCCGCCCAGGCCGGAAAGGCGGTGCGCGCGGCGGCGATGGCCTGCCGTGCCTCGGCCGCACCGGCCTGCGCGTATTCCCCGACCACGTCGGAGAGATCCGAGGGATTGATGTTGTCCTTGGCCGCCGGGCCCGCGATCCAATCGCCGCCGATATAGTTCCCGCATACGCTCATCAGGCACTCTCTTCCTGCGCAGTGCCCTGCCAGACAGGGCCGTTCGGATACGCATGCGCGTCCAGGCTTTCGGACTGCATGGTGATGCTGTAACCAGGTGCTGCCGGCGCCTGGTAGCGGCCGTTCCTGATCACCACCGGGGCGATGAAGTGCTCGTGCAGGTGGTCCACGTATTCCAGTACCCGGTTGTCCAGAGAGGCCGAGACCGCCACATAGTCGAAGATCGCGATGTGCTGCACATATTCGCACAGACCCACCCCACCGGCGTGCGGGCAGACCGGCACCTTGAACTTCTCGGCCATCAGCAGAACGGCGACAATCTCGTTCAGGCTGGCCAGCCGGCAGGAATCGAGCTGGCAGAACCGGATCGCCTCGGTCTGGAACAGCTGCTTGAACATCACAGCGTTGTGGCAGTGCTCGCCGGTCGCGACAGAAATTGGCGCCACCGCCCGGGCAATCACCGCATGGCCCAGGACGTCGTCGGGACTGGTCGGTTCCTCCATCCACCAGGGATCATAGGCGGCCAGGCGTTTGGTATTGGCAATCGCCTCGTCCACCCCCCAAACCTGGTTGGCGTCCATCATCAACTTGCGATTCGGACCGATCTCATCGCGCAAGAGCGCGGCGCGGCGCAGGTCGTCCTCGATGTCGGCGCCCACCTTCATCTTGAAGTGGTTCCAGCCCTCGGCAATGGCCGCGCGCGCAAGCTGGCGCATCTTGTTGTCGGAATAGCCCAACCACCCGGCCGAGGTCGTATAGGCCGGATAGCCGTCGCGCTCCATCTCGGCGATCCGCTCCGCCCGGCCCGCCTGGCCGCGTTCTAGGATCGCTTTGGCCTCCTCCGGGCTGAGCGCATCGCGCAGATAGCGCCAATCCACCAGGGCGACGATCTCCTCCGGGCTCATCTCCGCCAGCAGGCGCCAGACCGGCTGGCCCGCCACCTTGGCGTAGAGGTCCCACAGCGCATTCATGAGCGCCGCTGCCGCCAAATGAATGACGCCCTTCTCCGGTCCGACCCAACGCAGTTGGCTATCGCCCGTCACCAGCCGCCAGATCGCCCCCATATCGGCGAACGCCACTTGCAGATCCTGCCCTTCCAAAAGGGGGGCGAGGGATTGAATGCCAGCCACGCACAACTCGTTGCCCCGGCCGATGGTAAAGGTCATGCCGTGGCCTGCATGGCCCGCCGGGTGATCGGTCTCGAGGACCACGTAGGCCGCCGAATAATCCGGTGCCGGGTTCATGGCATCCGAGCCATCGAGCTGCCGCGAGGTCGGAAAGCGGATGTCTCGGGCGATGATCTTGGTGATTTTTACGGGCATGCGTCTCTCGTCAGAAAGCGATCTGGCGCTGCGCCAGCGAGCGGAACAAATCCACCGCGCCGAAGGTCCAAGGCGGCAAATCGGAGGATAGGCCCACCCGGTTGATCAGCGTCCCGAGCTTCGGGGTCGAGATCGAGACCACATCGCCGGTCTTATGAGTAAAGCCCTCCCCGGGCACATCTCTATCCTGGGTCGGGGCAAACAACGTGCCCGTGAACAGCGCCGCACCGTCGGGATATTGATGACAATCAAACAGCTGATCCGCCAGATCAGCCGGGTCGCGGCTGATCTCGCGCATGGTGCTGATATCCTCCAAACGGTAACCCTCTGGCCCTGCTACCGTGAGTGTCAGATCCAGCAACCGCACATCGTCGAGCGTGAACCCGTCATCGAACAGGCGAATGAACGGCCCCACGGCGCACGAGGCATTGTTGTCCTTGGCCCGGCCCAGCAAGAGGGCGCTGCGCCCCTCCACATCCCGCAGGTTCACGTCGTTGCCCAGGGTCGCCCCGATGATCTTGCCCGTTGGGGCGCAGATCAGTACCACCTCCGGCTCCGGGTTGTTCCAAACGGAGCCCGGATGCAGCCCGACCGCCGCCCCATAACCGACCGAGGAAAGAGGCTGCGCCTTGGTAAAGATCTCCACATCCGCGCCGAGACCCACTTCCAAGTACTGCGACCACAGACTCTTCGCTTGTAGTACCGCCTTGACCTTCGCCGCCGCCTCCGAGCCCGGCACAATCGACTGCAAGTCATCGCCAATCTCGGCCGTCAGCGCCGCCCGGGCATCCCCCGCCCGCGACGGATCCCCCTTCGCCATCTCCTCAACAACCCGCTCAATCATCGATGCAACAAACGTCACACCGCACGCCTTAACCGCTTGGAGATCCAAAGGCGCCGGTAGATAGGGCGCTTGCAGGTCACGGGCGACTTCGTCGCTGTTCTCGACAATCGTATCGATGGTCCCCAGCGTCAGCCCCTTGGCCTTCTGAACGGCCTTGGCCGGCGACTCATTCCGGAGCAAATGGGAGAGTGTTGGAACTTCCACCGTAATGTCGACCGCTTCGCCACCACGCAGCGTGCAAACCGACGGGCCAGCCGTCGTCATCACCCGGAAGACGAGCGTCGCCCGATCCGCATCGGCAGGAAGGGGGGTGGTATTGAGGGTCATAGGTAGCACCACCAAACGATTGGTCTTGCCAATTACTGCGCCCGATTGAGGGCAATTACTAACTATCATTTAACATGTTAGTATGCAAATATTATTCTCGTAAGCGCGCGGAAAATACCATGCCGCTTAAGGAGAATGCCTCCGAAATCAGAGAATCGTGGGCAGGTTTGAGCAAACGCTTGTCGCCGAACAAGCACTACGATGCGCACTCAACGTGCTGCTACGTCTTCTGGAAAGGAACCTTGATGCTTCGTGGAATCGACCCTCTACTCGGCCCGGAGCTTCTAAGCTGCCTCCGGGCCATGGGTCATGGCGACGAAATCGCGATCGTCGACGCAAATTTTCCCGCGGCCCGAGAAGCACGTCTTCTGATCCGCCTTGACGATGCATCTGCGCCGCGGGCCGTGCGAGCAGTGCTGTCGGTCCTTCCGCTCGGCACGTTCGTGGATTGCGCCGCGTTCCGTATGGAGGTTGTCAGCGCACCGGAAGAAATACCTGAAATTGCACAGGAATTCCAGCGTATTATACGAGAGAGCGACGCCACAGTGGCGCCCCTCGGCGCGCTGGAACGGTTCGCCTTCTATGACCGCGTCCGGCAAGCCTTCGCAGTCGTCGCGACAGGAGAACGCAGGCTCTACGGCAACATTATTCTCAAGAAAGGCATCTTACCGCCGGATCAAGATGTCTAGTATCCGCGAGAAATAGATCTTGTGTTTCGTTGCAGACTAATACATTTCCTATGTATCGCAGTGGCGGGCATGTAGCCGGCCGTTGGTTACGTTGTAACATGCCACAGTGACCGGCGAAGAGTGGCAGTAATGAGGGTATGATGGCGAAGGTCAAGCTGCGAGAGAAAGCATACGAAAGCTTCACCGAGAACCTTATGGCGGCAAACATACAGCCGGGCCAATTTGTTTCTCAACGAGAGCTCACCGAGCTCATGAAAATGCCGCTTGGCGCGATCCGCGAACTTATACCTAGACTCGAGGCGGACGGCCTTATCGAAACCGTTCCGCAGCGCGGCATGCAAATCGCAAATGTCGATTTGAAACTGGTCCGAAACGCCTTCCAGCTTCGGATCATCCTCGAGAAAGCGGCGGCGGTACATTTTACCGAGGCTGCCTCGGACACCCAGATCGAGGAGCTGGCCGCCGCCCACGAGTCGGTTTTGGAGCGGGCGAAGAAGAAAGTCGATACGCGGCTTCTCGACGAGGCGCAACGGGCCGATTGGCGGCTGCACGACAGTATAATTGAATCACTGGATAACGAGATCATTACCAATATCTATCGCGTCAATAGCGTCAAGATCCGACTGATCCGGCTGGAGCGCGTGCTGCTAACGCCAAGCGTTCTGTTGCCCGCGATGCGGGAGCATCTGCTGATCATCGAGGCGATGAGGGCGCGCAACACGCAAGAGGTCGTCCAGGCATTGGAGAACCATCTCAGCAGCGCCCTAAGGCGTGTGATGGGAGTGTAACGGACCTATCCGTCCCAATCTGTCACAGCCGACTATCGATCCGTCATTCGCCCGGTACTGCCGGGTCCCAATGTCTACACTTCTGGCAGATGCCGCACCCACGTAAAAGCTTGTGTAACGATACGTTGTCCGCGCATCGTTTCTTATTGTAGGATATGTAACATGTTACAAACGTATCGATTGCTCGTTTTATTGGCGGATGGGTGGAATCGGGATGACGGCACGGACAATAGAAGGAAGCAAGCTAACGCTCCCTAGAATGGGGTTTGGCGGCGCGCCGCTTGGAAACCTGTTCAACCCTGTATCGGAAGACGAGGCACGCACGGTTTTAGCGGCGGCATGGAATGCGGGCCTGCGCTACTTCGACACGGCACCGCTCTATGGCCACGGACTTTCGGAGCAACGCATCGGCGCCGCGCTACGTGAGCACGACAGAGATACGTTTCAGATTTCCACGAAAGTCGGTCGTTTGCTGGAGCCCAGCACCCAAACCCACTCCGCCGACGGGTCCTATGTAGACACATTGCCGCTGCAGCCGCGCTATGATTATTCATACGATGGGGCCATGCGATCGGTTGAGCAAAGCCTGCTGCGCCTCGGTATGGACCATGTCGACATACTCTTCATCCATGACATCGACGTCATGACCCATGGCAAGGAACAGTCAAGGCGCTATGACGACGCCATGAAGGGCAACTACAAAGCGCTCGAGAAGCTGCGAGCGTCGGGAGCCGTCAAGGCCATCGGACTCGGTGTTAATGAATGGGAGGTCTGCGCGCAGGCCCTGCAGGATGCGGATTTCGACTGCTTCCTGCTCGCCGGACAATACTCTTTGTTGAAGCAGGACGCTTTGGAGAGCTTCCTGCCAGCCTGCGAAGCACGCAATGTGTCCGTCATAATCGGGGGTCCGTTCAACTCCGGCATCTTGGCGAGTGGCCCCGTGCCGGGGGCGAGGTACTTCTACAAGCCCGCGCCGCCGGAAATTCTGGATCGCACGCGACAGCTACAAGAAACGTGCGCAGAGCATGAGGTGCCCCTGCCCGCCGCGGCGTTGCAATTCCCGCTCCATCACAAGGCCGTGGCCTCCGTGATCCCAGGCGCTCGATCACAAGCAGAGCTTCAGGAGAATCTGTCGCTTCTCGATTACCCAATTCCGTCGGCTCTGTGGGACGATTTGAAGGCTCGTGGACTCATCCGCAAAGATGCGCCGGTTCCATTGGCCGCCACCACCGTACCCGGAACGCCATGACGCAGGTCGATGCACATCAGCATTTTTGGCACCTTGCCCGCGGCGATTACGGTTGGTTGACCCCGGATTTTGCACCGATCTATCGCGATTTCGAGCCGACGGATCTCGCACCCCTGCTTCGCTCAGCGGGTGTCGATCTGACGGTTCTGGTGCAGGCAGCACCGAGCGTGCCGGAAACTGAGTTCCTGTTGGACATCGCCGCGCAAACCGATTTTGTCGCTGGCGTCGTCGGCTGGCTTGATATGGAGGCCGCTGATGCGGCGGAAACGACTGCGCGGCTAGCCGGCAATCGGTGGTTGAAGGGCCTGCGGCCGATGATACAAGACATCGCTGACGATCGCTGGATGCTAAAGGCGGAGCTCGATCCGGCCTTCACTGCCCTGACGGCCCATGAACTCGTATTCGATGCTTTGGTCAAACCAAATCAGTTGCTCCATCTGCCGGAGCTGGTCGCGCGCTACCCGGACATGACCGTGGTGATCGATCACGGGGCAAAGCCGAATATCGCGAATTGGCGCGTTGGGGACCGGGATTTCGAACGCTGGGCTGCGCTCATGAAGACGCTTGCGCAATCGCCGCACACCTGGTGCAAACTTTCCGGCTTGGTAACCGAGGCCGGGGCAAATTGGCAAGCGAACGACTTGCGGCCTTATACCGAGACAATTCTGGCGGCCTTCGGTCCGGAGCGGGTGATTTGGGGGAGCGACTGGCCCGTGGTGACGCTTGCTTGCGACTACGAACGCTGGCGGTCCTGCGCGCTGGCCTTACTGGCAGACGTGGACGATACCGGGCGCCAGGCTATATTCGGCGGGAACGCTGTGCGCTGCTACGGTCTTGGCCAGGGTTGAGTTGGCACGTCAGCGGATTCAGCGCGGCGTCCTAGCCATACCGGTACCAGCAGTTCATGCCCCTTGTTAAAGGTCATCTCCGCCGTCATCCGCGATGCGAGTGCTGGTAAGGCAGCGGTCGCGGATCCAGCCAATCAACAAGCCTTCGCCGCGTCGATGCCGCGAAGAAGCTGTTCCCAATAGGCGTATGGTGGCCAATGAAGTATCGATCGAGATAGTTTTCAATATCCCTCCCGCCGACCGCTTCGAATTCCGACTTGAACGCGTCGCGCAAGTCAATGAAAGGTGTGTGCTGTTGGTGCAGCCAGTCCAGGAAGCTCTGATCAAAGCGCGCCTTGCCGCGCAGTTCATCGGCGACACTGGTGCGACTGAACGACAGGATAACCAGTAGTTCGGCCCCAATTTCGCTAGTGATCTCTTTGGCCTTGTCGATAACAAACCGCGATGCGGCGAGCGCCTTTTCAGTGTAAACCATCCGTATTTGCGAATCCGGCTCGGTCTGCGCCATTTGACGCGCCGTAGCATTGCCGTCGAATCGAGAGTTGTCTTGACCGTATCTTATGAGTTTGCCGTCGTTGTTTTCAGCAATGGAATCTAGCGCGTTGAGAATCGAATCGTTCTTGTAAGAGTCCCAGATGTAATCATAATCGCACAGTCGGTACAGCTCTTCAGGGGTTTGACATCGATTTTCGACTTCGAGACATTTGCCCGTCTCGTCGTCGACCCGAATGTGCGGTAGCGTGAAGCGCCCAGATGCGCCAAAACGAATCGCACGCCAATCATCGAGATTACGGAAGTGATCATCATCCCAAATATTTAGAATTACATATCGCGCAGGCGTTTCCGACAGGACTGCCTGCATCCTCAGATATGCCTGGTAGACACTGTAGCCGCCGACACCGTAGTTTCGAACGGGCTCTTGGAAATGCGCGGCGAGGACTTCCTGCCAAGTCTCGCCATCGCTGACCTGCGACCCTTGGGTAAAGCTGTTGCCGAAGGTCAACAACCGGCACGGCCATTCAGGGAAATTGATCATCCGGCGAGCCCCGTCGGTCTCCGTCTGATGATAGGTCAGCGACCCATCAATGCCGCCCTCGCAAACGCTGGTTCTTATCACCCAGCCCAGAGCCGCGCTGTAGGTCGAAGCACCGCCATTGCACATTTGTCGGAGATCCCCGCGAACTGGGGCATCAACCGACCCGGAATCCACAAAATGATCCACCATTTCGCAGGTTGGCATTATCGACCTTAGATAGCTTTCTTTATCCCACATACTCTATTCCCTAAACTGAATTAGTTCCGACTTAATCTGACGGTTACCGGTTTTGAAACGGCCTCTGTCAAGCCCGATTCAGCCTATGAATTTTCTTTCCAGAGACGTTTACCATCCGCCAGGGTCGAGGCAGATTCTCGTGACGTGAGAACCGACTCCCCCCGGCTATGCTGAATCGAGAAACCGCTCTACGCCACTTTCGGGACGTCGGGATAGCGATATCCGGCCGCTTCGAACGCTTCAACAAGACAGGTGCTCGCCGTCTCCTCCAGCGGTTGGAGCGGCGGTCGCACGCGGCGCCATGCCGGATCATGGCGAAAATGCGCCAGCAGATATTTGAGCCCCTGAATGCCAGGTCCGGAATCCACAATGTCGAGAAGACGGGAGGCGGATGCCGTAATCGCCTTTGTTTCCGGTCTATTGTAGGCATCGAAAATCGCGCGCTCATCCATTGGATTGATGTTGGCCATGCCGCCAATCAACCCCGCCCCGCCGTTCATCAATAGATCCTGCAAATGCGAATCGAGCCCGGTAAAAATCGATAAATCGGGAAAGTTCCTCAACAGAACCAGCGTGTCCTCCCAAGAACCGGCGCTGTCCTTCACGCCAACGAGCGTATCCGGATAGGCTGTCGCCAACCTTTCCAGAAGAGAGGGTGTGATGGCGATGTGCGTTAGCTGCGGGATATTATATAGGAGAACTTTCAGGCGCGGATCGCCGACCTTCTCGATTGTGTCCGCGTAGCTGCGAAACACCCCGTCGTCGGTCACATCCTTGTAGTAGAAGGGCGGCATGACCAACACCGCGGGACAACCCAAGCTAACGGCCTGCAAAATCGTATCGGCCGTGTCATCGAGCGCGCAAGCACCCGCTCCCGGAAGGATCGCCGCCGGGTCGACGCCTAAGGCCACAACCTCATCCAACGCATCGCGCCGCTCGGCAACGGAAAATGAGTTCCCTTCCCCCGTCGTGCCGAACAGCGACACCCCATGCGCACCGTTTTCCACCCCCCACCGGCAATGAGCCGCGAGATAATCGACATCGATGCTGTTGTCATGCCTCAGCGGCGTAACTGCCGCCATGTAAATGCCCCTAAGCTTCATCGACGCACTTCTCCTACTCTTAGAGTGCCCACAGGTCCCAGGAACTGGCGAATACGCTCGGAAATGATCTTCTGGTCGAATTTTTAACATGTTAATTTGTATTGAGATATCCGTCCACAACAAATTGCCTGCCAATCTTGGACATCGGACCCTGGCCGCGAAGCAAATGAACCATCTAGCCAAACAAGACCAATCGAGCACAGATTTTCTGTGGGCCCTAAAACTGCTTAAAATAGCCATTTTTCCCTATTACCAGGACCACGCACGGCCAATTGGCAACAGGTTCCACCGATCCTGCCCTCCATTATTTGAGACAGCTATCAGCACATCATGCCACTATGCCGACGGGCGCCTTCAGGGCAATCACAGCCGAAAATTATAAAAACCCCCTTCGTTCTTGCATATTGACATGTTTGTGATTACTATTTCACGGCGCAATGCGAACAAACGGCGGCACAAGCAAATTTCGTTCTCGCAGCTCTGATCAAGGGCTGGAGGGAGCGACTGGGAATACAATAATTTGGACGTTTCACCGGCGCATCGGGCCCGATACATCAGCATCAGATCGGTGATCTGCGACAGAGGACTTGAAGGCGCATTCGGAAAATGAACCATCGATACCGAACGACGGGCAAATCAAGGAGGAAATATCTATGAAACGGTTTATCAGTCTCTGTGTGGCACTACTCGCCGTCCTGGCGGTCTGGCCAGGGTCGGTCCGAGCGGCCCCTACCGAAATATCATTCTGGACGTTCATCAATATTGAGAGTTCGGATCCGCGGTCCGCTGCGTTGAAGAGCGTCGTAGACTCGTTCAATTCTTCCCAGGACGCGTACAAAGTCGCGGTTCAGTCGATCAACTGGGCCCGTCTGGATAACGCGGTCATCCAAGCAACGGCGGCCGGCCAAGGTCCCGACGTCCTGAATGTCTATTCTCAGCTCCTACCCCGTCACATGGCGGCTGGAACATTGAAATCACTGAACCCGTATTTCTCGAAGCTTTCAGCGGCGGAACAAGACGATTTCGTCATGCCGCTGAAGTACCTGAAGACGGGGTCCGATCTGATGGCCCTTCCCTGGGAATCGCGGGTTTGGTTGATGTACTACCGCAAGGACCTGCTTGAGAATGCCGGTCTTGGCATGCCCACTACGATGGACGAACTCGCCAAAGCGGCAGCCGCTGTTTCCAACGATCAGGTCATGGGTTTCGCAGTCGGCGCATCGGAAGCCCAGAACGGCGTTGGCACCTATGAGACTTTCCTGCCGCTTCTCTGGTCGGCCGGTGGTGACATGACTGATGAGTCCGGAAAGGCGACCTTCAACAGCGATGCCGGGGTCAAGGTTGCGTCGTATTTCCGCGACCTGGTGAAAAACAACGGTATGAAGGCCAGCGTCACCGGCATGAGCGCCGACGATATGCTTTCAGGCATCAAGGCTGGCACCATCGCCATAGAGATCAACGGCAGTCACCGCGTCGCATCGGCCCGTAACGCCGCTGCTACCGGAGATAACCTGGGGGTCGGCCCAATTCCGAGTTGGACCCCCGGTGGCAAGTCCATTCCCAGCGTAGCCGGGCAAACACTGACGATCGGCGCCAACTCCAAGAATCCGGACGGCGCCTGGACGTTCATCCAACACTATCTGAGTGCGGAATCGCAGGCGGCGTTCGCCCAAGCCGGCGTTCTGCCGAGCCGGCTTTCCTCCTTGGATAGTGGTTTCTTCAAGGATGACCCACTTGGTCGCGAGATGAGCGAATGGGCGACCTACGGCGCCCAGGGCCGTTTGAATAGGGCGCCTAGCGACGTTTCCAAGATGTCTCAAGAGCTCGCAAGAGCCGTTCAAAAGATTATCTTGAAGGGTACCGATCCGAAGAAAGCTTTGGACGAGGCGGCTACAATCTACGATGCACAGCACAAAGAGTAAAAACTGCCGGTAACCGGCCGCCGATTCATGCAATCGGTCGCCGGTTGTTACAAAGGGGCACGCACAGGCGTGCCCCTCAGATCGCTGACAAACCCCGTCGATTTTTCGGCGGGGTTTTGTCTTTGTTGACGGGGATTGATTTGTGAGTGCCGGTCGTAATCACGCGGGTTCAGGGCTGGTTGCCTTGGCGAGTACCAGGGCGATCTTCTTGATGTTCTGAGCGGTGGCGGCAAGCAGGCACTGGCAGGCGACGGCGGTGAGGCCGCGGAACCGGGCATATCGGTGTCCATGGAGTTTCTTGGCGTCGGCGAAGGATCGCTCGACGGTCTCCTTTCGCCGTTTGTAGAGACGTTTACCCCAATCGCTCAGACGATGGGCATCGGTGCGCTCGCGGGCATCCTGCCAGACATGGCGGGTGATCACCCGGGTGGCGTTGGCGCTTGCGGTGCAGGACGCCAGCAGCGGGCACGTCCGGCAAACCGCCGGATCGCTCTTGTAATGGCGATAGCCGGTCCGGTCGGTGGTGGCGTAAGGGAGAAGCTGGCCTTCCGGGCAACGGTATCCGTCGCTTCCCGGCTCATAGAGGAAGGCTTTCTTCGCTATCATCCCCGGCTTCGGCGGCGTCGGCCTGCGATAACCGGTGACACCATGGATGTCGCGGTCCTCCAAGCCCTTGGCGATAGCCGCCGTGGCGTAGCCGGCGTCCAGCCCGACAGCACGCACGTCGAGGCCAAAGCGATCCCGTTGGCGGTCGAGACGGTTCAGATAAGGGATGCTGTCATGCACATTGGCCGGCGTCGCATGGGTGTCGGTAATGATGCCCAGACGCCCGTCCACCGTGCGGTGATCGAGATAGAAGAAGCCCTTCGGCTTGCCGTCACGCACCATATAGCCGCTGTCCGGATCGCTGCGGCTGATCTTGCTCTCCTTGGCAACCGGCTGGCGCGGCTTCTCCCGCAACGACGTCTTGCCGTGCCCCGCCCGGTCTTCCGTGATCGCCTGGTCCAGAGCCTCCCAATAATCACAACGTGACTTGGTGAGAACAGCCTTGTCGAAGCGGTTCCTGTTGGCGTTGGCCTTCAGGTGCGTCGAGTCGGTGTACAACACCGTGCCATCGACCAGGCCATGCCCGATCGCCTGCTCGACGATGGCGTCGAAAATGTCCTGCGCGACACTCGTGTCGTTGTACCGCCGCCGCCGGTTCTGCGACAGCGTCGAGGCATCGAACACCGCGTCCGTCAGCCGCAGCCCCAGAAACCAGCGATAGGCCACGTTGACCTCGATCTCCCGAACCAGCTGGCGCTCCGAGCGGACCCCGAACAGGTAGCCGATGAACAGCGCCTTGAACATCACCACCGGATCAAGCGCCGGGCGCCCGTTGTCCGGGCAATAGAGCCCCGAAACTCGGTCATGGATGAAGGAAAAATCGATCACCGCATCGATCTTGCGAAGCAGGTGATCGCACGGAACCAAACTCTCGAGCGTAACCATCTCGAGTTCAGTCTGCTGCGCGGAAGGCTTCTTCAACATCTAAACACTGAATCACAAAGACCCCGCTTACGCGAGGCCTTTGTCAGCAGTCTGAGGGGCACGCACAGGCGTGCCCCTTTTTTTTATTTTTGTGCCCCGCTCTGAGGTGGCAACCTTCTGGCCAACCTCTCTCTCCTGCATTGGCGAACGCCGAGAACGGCTAATGCCGAAGCCAGCAAGCAGAGGAAGATCAAAGCCGACACCACCACCTCTACCGAGTAGCCGGCATCAAAAAGAAACCCAAGCAGCGCCGGCCCCACTCCCGAGGATAATACCATCGCCGACTGGCCGAAGGCACGGATCGACCCTAGATTCGAAATACCATAGAGTTCCGGCCACAGTGTGCCCTTCAGAATGGCTGTAATTCCCATGCTGATTCCAAGCAGCGCTAGAAATACCGGCGCAGCAAGGGGCGCATCTGCTACCAGCAGGATCAGGCACGCGAGCATCAATGGCACGAGGGAAAGCGGTAGTAGCCGTTGTGCGGTTATGCGGTCGACCAGAGGACCCGCGACAATCAATGTAGCCAATGATGCCACCGCGAATGCGGTGAATGACCCACCGATAAGTGATGGCGGCCATTGCTTGGATGCGGCCAGATGAGCCTGATGGATAATGAGGCCCGAAAAGATCAAGGACGGAGCCAAATCCGCAGGCAGCACAAGCCAAAGGCCGGCGCCACGCAACGCTTCGCAGAGCGTGCTGCCGCTGTCACTGCTTCGATCCGCAACCTGCCGAGCTATAAGCGCCTGGTCACGGGCCTTATGACCTTTGAGCAAGATCAGCAACAGCGGCAGCAAGACCAGCAGGACGCCGGCGGCGATCGTCCATATGTTTCGCCACGCGGTGACGGTAATAGAGGCGACAACGAGGGCCGGAAGAAACGCTTCTCCAGCGGTTTGCCCCAGCGATGCGATGCTGACCGTTCGACCGCGCTCGGCCGTGAAATAGCGCGCCATGGCCACCAATGCAGTGTGGGTTGCCAGGCCTTGCCCGAAAAACCTCAGACCAAACAGTGCGAGGATCAATGTAGGGACGCTCCAGGCAACCCCCATGAACAGGCTCGCACCCGCTAAGGCCACCAAGACGGCCGCTGCAAAGACAGCCAGTGGAAGCCGGTCGACAAAGCGACCGGCCCACACAAGAGTCATGGCGCTAGCCAGGGTCGCGGTCGTGTAGACCAACCCGAACTGCCCATGAGACAGGGCGAACTGTGCCCTGATTTCACCGCCAAACAGTGAGATAAAGAACGTCTGCCCCACATTGGAGCAGAAGAACATCATGAAGCCAAAAGCGATCAAACGTCCATGAGATCGCAGAAATCCAAACGAGAGAATCGGGCCTCGATCCAATCAGCGTCTCCTAGGCCCTCCCCTCCCTTAACCCGCCGTAGCCGATGTGCCCACCTCGAACGAATTAGAGCCTTCAAGATCCAGGTTCGCCTTCTGCTCAATCATCGTCTTTTGCACCTTGGCAACATCGACCGCACGTGGCTCGACATCGTCCAGTGCGGCAACACCGGCGACCACACCGGAACCATGACCGATGGCGAAGGCGGTTCCCTGAACACGCATCGACCCGTGGGCCTCGTGTGACGCGGAAATATTGCGCCCGGTCATCACCAACCCATCAATCTCGACCGGTATGAGGCAGCGGAACGGAATGTCGTAAGGCCCCTTTGGCTTGATCCAGGTGCCACCGCCTTCTTTGTACCCACGTGAGCCCTCCGGGTCATGAATATCGACGGGAAAGAAACCACGCGCCACCACGTCGGGGAAGCGGCGCCCCTCGACCACGTCGTCCTTGCTGAGCACATACTCGCCGATGACATGGCGGCTCTCGCGCACACCGACCTGGGCGCCGGTGGAGGATACATAGGCATTCGTGAAGCCCGGAATGTATTTCTTCGCAAATTCGGCTAAGGAATCCGTCTGCTGCCGGCCTAGAATCTCGGCTCGGGTTAGTTCGTCGGCATTAGTGCCGCGCAATTTCCCGATGCGCGTGGAGTTGAACACGATGGTGCCATTGCGCATTGTGCTTTGCAGTAGCACGCTGTCACGACCGATATCGAGTTCGCCACCGGCAATCGCCGCGGCTACGGCCTTTTTGAACCCCTGAACGACAAAATAGCGCTGGTTGAGTTCGGCCGGCAGAGGCACGCGTGATATCAGATCGGACGCCCATTCAAAATCGTCGGGATTGTCGTCGATGTACGACTTCAGCGCATCTATATCGACATTCGACATCTCGAAGAACATCGTCATGGGCTGGCCCAGCTTGTCGGCGTCGCGGCCCCATTTAAACTGGGCACCGGCCCTCGCGGCGACATCGCCATCACCGGTGGCATCAACGATCACTTTACCAAGAACCTGTTGAAGGCCCGACTTATTTGCAATTTGCAGGCCGATGACTTTGTTACCGTCGGTCACCGCACCACAGATAAAGGTATGGAGAAGAAGACGCACACCCGCTTCTTCCATCATGTCGAACGCGACTCTTTTGTAAACTTCGCGGTCGAAATAGGCCATGTAGGATCCAGAGCCATATTCGGGCACGCACTTTAAGTGCCCCGTGCTACCACCCGCGGCGGTGAGGCGTTCCACCAATTCCTGGGGGATGCCCATAGTGATTTGCTGGTCCTCATAGTGGAAAGGCGAGAATGGTCCCACAGAGGCCGCCGTGGCCATGCCCCCGAGAAAACCGTACTGCTCGACCAGTAATGTCTTCGCGCCGACCCGCGCCGAGGCAATGGCAGCGATCAAGCCGGACGGCCCCCCGCCAGCGACTACGACATCCGACTCGCTGTGAACTGGTAACGTCATCATTTTTGTCCTTTCGTTTTTCCTTTGAGCGTCGTTAGGTGCTCGATCTAGACATTGTCGGCATCTGCAAAAATCGTGAGACTGGGTGCGCCGTCTAACCTTTGATTGCTCCTGCCGCCAAACCTTCGACCAACCGGCGTTGCAGGAGAAGAAAAACCAGGAGCACAGGCGTCAGAGCGATGACCGTTGCCGCCATGAGCTGCCCCCACTCCACACCATAGTTGGAGATATAGGTGTACAGTCCGACGGAGAGCGGTCGGCGCTCTTCACTGATCGTCAGCGCAAAGCCGATCACGAAATCATTCCAGACGAACATCACCACCATGATGGCGCCGGATACCAGACCCGGCTGCGAAAGCGGTAAAACGATCTGATAGAAGACGCGCCAGCGGCTCGCTCCATCCACCAGAGCGGCCTCCTCCAACTCGATCGGTACTTTGTCGAAAAAGCCCTTCATAAGCCAAATCAGAATGGGTACGTTCCAAGCTGAGTAAACAAGGATGAGACCGAGAAAGGTGTCATAAAGGCCCGTCTTTACCGACAACCCGTAAAGAGGAACCAATATGGCAACACCCGGGATCATCGAGGTTGTCAGAACACCGATCAATATCGCCGAATGTCCCCAAAATTTGAACCGGGAAAGGCCGTAAGCGGCGTGAATGGCAAGGGATAGACTGACGACCAGAGACGCGACGGTCACAATTACGCTGTTTCGGAAATAGAGAAGAACGTTCGATTGATATAAAACCTTCTCAAAACTATCGAGTGAAATCGGCCACGGAATCCACTGCGGCGGAAAGGTCAAAATCTGTTCAGTAGGTTTGAGAGACGTTACCAATCCCCACAGAACGGGAATGATCGCAATGATACATACGACAGAGATCGCCAAGACGGCGAGCGCCGACGAGAAGCGCTGGCGAGGCCCTTTATTCATCGGTCGGGTTTCTCAAGGCTCTCACATACACTAGGCTGAAGAACAAGTTTACCAGCGTAATGAAAACGCCAAGCGCCGCGCCACGGCCAAGTTCCCAATCCTCAAAGCTTATCTTAAGGACTCTGAGCGCTAGGGTTTCGGTCTCCCCGATCGGCCCCCCACCCGTGAAGATATAGATCAGGGTAACCATGTTGAAATAAAGCAGCGTGAGCTGAATGATAACCACCAACGCCGTGTGGCGGATCAGCGGCAAGGTGATGTAAAAAAAACGTCGCACGGCACCCGCCCCGTCCACCTCCGCAGCTTCAAAAAGTTCTCGTGGAATAGTCTGCAGAGCGGCCAGGAACAACAAAGTGGCCATCGGATAACTGGCCCAGACATTCACGCCGATAAGTGCACCCATCGCCCCGGAAGGCGATGACAGAACCGCCGGGCGTGTACCAGTCACGAATTGCACGGCGTGCGTGACCGGGCCGAAATCCGAATTGATAAGCCAGGCCCAGAGCAATGCCGTGATGGTTTGGGAGAACACCCACGGCATGATGGCCAATGTGCGGTAAAGCCCCCGTATCGGCAGGTCGCGGTTCAGCAGAAGTGCCACCCCCAATCCATAGGGCAACACTACGGCAAGTGAGAAGAATGTATAGGTGAACGAATTTACGATGTCTTGGTAGATAGATGGGTCGCGAATGAGCTCGACATAGTTCTCCGTTCCGATGAAATCCAAGCGCTGTGCAAATCGTGTATCGAACACCGACAAAGTAAGTGCATCGACAACCGGATAGAGAGATACCATCAGCACAAGCAGCAGGGCCGGAGCGATGAACACCAGCGCAAACCAATTGATCCGCATCGCAAACACGCTGGAGGGTACGTTCTCAATTTGCAAATTGGCGGACACCTGTCGCATTCCCAAACTCTATCTTTTTTGCCAACCGGCGCTGTGGCCGGCGAAAGGGCCCGCAGCAATATTAAATGTTATCGGTAACATGTTACTTAACCGACGGTCATGACACAAGTCATAAAGGCAAACCGACGGGTCGTTGTTCAACTTTGGCGGAACCAGAGAACCCAACTCCAGCCTTGGGGCTCTTGAGGCCCAGGGCCATGCTGCGCACTAGTTCAGACGGGCCTTGGTGTCCGCATCAAACAGGTGCGCCTGGTGCGGTTTTGGCCGCAAGTGGATTTCATCGCCTGCCCGAGCGTTGATCCGGTCGCGGAACAGGCATGTTAGATGTTGGGACCCTACCGACACGATTACTTGGGTCTCCGACCCAGTTGGCTCGACCACCTGCACCCGTGCTGGAAAACCGCCGTCATCCAATTGGATGTCCTCGGGGCGAATGCCGTAGATCACAGTCCGGCCATTAGAATTCTTTGGCAAATCGGCCAGTGGCAGCGCCAGTCCGTCGCCTGACTGGACCGTAGCTGTACCATTGGCGGCTAGTTGACCATTTACAAAATTCATCGCTGGCGATCCGATGAAACTCGCGACAAACATATTCTCCGGCCGATCATATAGCTCCAGCGGGGGGCCCACCTGTTCCACAATACCGTCATGCATGACCACAATTTTGTCAGCCATGGTCATGGCTTCGATCTGATCGTGAGTAACGTAAACCATCGTGGTCTTGAGTCGTTGATGCAGCGCCTTGATCTCGGTACGCATTTGCACACGTAGTTTGGCATCAAGGTTGGAGAGTGGCTCGTCGAATAGGAAGACTTGCGGGTCCCTTACAATCGCGCGCCCCATTGCAACGCGTTGACGTTGGCCGCCGGAAAGTTGCTTTGGAAACCGACCAAGCAAATCGCTGAGGCCAAGTGTCTGCGCTGCATTCTCGATGCCTCGTGTGATCTCCGTTTTCGGCATGCGCCTGAGTTTCAATGAAAAACCCATATTCTCCGCCACCGTCATATGGGGATAGAGCGCATAGTTCTGAAACACCATGGCGATGTCACGGTCCTTTGGCGGCAGATTGTTCACAACCCGCTCACCGATACAGATTTCGCCCCCGGAAATAGATTCCAACCCGGCGATCATCCTTAGTAATGTCGATTTCCCACAACCGGACGGGCCAACGAGAACCACGAATTCTCCCTCAGCAATATCGACACTTATCCCATTGATTGCTGGCACCGACCCATAAACCTTGGTCACATTTCTGATGCTGACACTGGCCATTGTTGTCGTCTTCCTCCCCTCCTTGCCGGAGCACCCTAGTTCGATGCGCCAGTCCAAGGTAAAGTATTCTATAAGCTTCTGTGAGCTTTTTGATGACGTTTAGGCTATTAACATGTTAGTCACCAGTCAGGCAAGCTTCACGTTCGATCTGCGCTTGAGGTGAAAGTGGAGGTGTTTTCATTTTGAATGAGCGGATGATGTTGAAAGAGTATGTCATGATCGGCGCGCCGGCGACGCTGGCACGCACGCCGCTCCTACAAAAGGCAGCACTACTGGAGCTTCGAATTGATGCCAGAGTCAATTCGGAGAACGTTGAGCCATTTGAACTCGGGTTATTTATCAAGCGAAGCAAAACCCGCCAAGTTGATGGCTTTATGATCACTATGCCGCACAAGCGTTCGATCATTGGGTTCCTCGACCGACAAACCGTGAAGTAGACCTAAAAAAGCGAACGAGTTTCTTCTTCTTGGGACCACCTCAGTGCAGGCACCACAATCGCGTTCGAGCTGGTTGAACGTGGATGCCTGCGGCTCGACATCTACGATATCAATCCTGCGGCCTCAGCCCGGCTCGTGACGCAGCTGAAAGAATTTTCAGACACCGCAAACGTTCGGCAATGCGACAAGATTGATGGTGGGTATACCGTATATGTCAACGCGTCTCCCGTTGGTATGCGAGAATCCGACCAGAGCCCTATTCCCCTTGATCTCATCAAGCCATCGCATGTGATCGCCGATGTTGTCGCCGTCCCTAACGAGACAGAACTCACCCGCGCGACGGTTGAACGCGGCGCCACACTCGTGAACGGCTTTGACATGGTACGCGGGCAGATCGACTTCATTGCTAAATATTTGGTGTCGGCAAGCACGGAGCAATGAACCCCTGGTAGGATATTTGTCATTCACACCAAATCATTTAGCATTGAGAGAGATTTTCAGTTCGCTGCGGAGCCAGGACTCAAAATCGCGCACACTCTGCGATCTGGGTGTATACTGTCCCGTCACATACCAGTAAGAGAACCCGGTTCGATACCGGTCGGGAAATGGGGCAACAAGGCGACCTGACTTCAGCGCATCACAGGCAAGCGTTTCCCATGCTAGGAAGACACCTTGACCCGCGATTGCCGCATCCAGACAGAGTGAGGCATCCGAGAAGACGGGGCCATCCGCGAGGACGGCTTCGTCAATTCCATTTGGCTCCAACCATGTATTCCACCCAAACATTGCCCCCTGGTCGCGGATGATAGTCACTTTTGACAAATCGCCAGGAGAGTTGATCTGAGCCGCCAAGGCGGGGCTGCATACCGGAAATACCCGCTGATCTCCCAGGTTTTTGGTCGTCACGCCGGGCCATTGGCCCGATCCCACACGAATACAGACGTCGACGTCAGACATGTTCGGATCGACGAAGGCGGATGTTGCGTCAACGCGTACGTGGATGTGCGGGTGTGCTTCGTGGAAACCGTTCAGGCGCCAGACGAGCCATTTTCCTGCAAAAACCGGTGCCACGGATACGGTCAGCGTGCCCTCCTGACGGTGCGTGGCGAGGGCGACCGCAGCCGACAACTCGGACATACCACTCCTCAGATGCTGTAGGACATCCTCGCCGCGCTGGGTGATCGTCATCCCCTTTGGCTGACGTTCAAATAGCCTACATCCAAGCTGCGCCTCTGTTTTTTGCACTTGCTGGCTAATCGCCCCCGGGGTGACACCGATTTCATCGGCTGCTGAGCGCAAGCTTCCAAGACGCCCCACAGCCTCGATCGCCCGTAGCCCTCCAAGGTTTATCCAATTCAGGTTTTTCATATAGCGGTACTATACCCGTAAGTACGATTTATCGATTTATTATGGGTGTTTGTTCGTCCATATATTTAGGTATGCTGAATAAAATATGCGTGCCGCCATGGTTGTCCTGTCTGGTTGTGCTGGCGTTCGGCTACTCCACCGGCATGCAGCTTGGAAAAGTGTCGCCCTATGTCGATCGGCTTGAGGCCGATCTTGGCCTCGGGCTTACGTATGCCGGTTGGCTGACATCGATTCTCGCGGTCTTTGTCGCCGTCACCGCCGCATCTGCCGGGCATTTGATCGCGCGTGTTGGCACCGTAACCGGCTTGAAGGTGGGCGCGGTCGTTATGGTAATCGGCGCGATTTTGTTCGGGACCGTCTCGGGCCCGGGATTTCTTCTCGCGGCCCGTGCGGTCGAAGCGGCTGGATATGTTTTTGCGGTGGTTGCCGCGCCTGCTTATCTCGCGATGTCAGCCCCAGGGCGGCTCAAAACCACATTCCTCGCACTTTGGGGGAGTGTCGTGCCTGTAGGTTTTGCTCTCGCGAACCTGCTCGCTGACAGCCTCTCAGACCTGATCGCCTTATCCGATGCATTCCTGGTTTTCGCCATTCCGATTGCCGGTTTAGCCCTGGTCGTGCTGGCGATGGGAAACAGATCAGGCAATATTTCAGCAAGACCGGGCGCGAAACCCCGACCTGCTTCGGAGGGCGCAATTGCCTGGGTGCTGGTTCTTGGTTTCGGACTTTACGTGTATCTTGCCATGGGGTTTTTTACATATCTGCCAACGTTCATTCACGCCCAACCCGACGGACAATTCCCACCAGGCGTTGTGGCGCTTTTCGTTCCCGCCGGAAGCTTCGCGGCAGCATCCGTTCTCACAAGATTGCGTGGTCCGTCGGTATTGTTTCTGGGATCGACAGGCTTTCTGAGTATTGCAGGTTCGGCATTTTTCGTATTTTCAACCGACGTGGGTGGCAACGTTGCGATGGCAATCTATGCCTTCTCCTGCGGGATCTGCGCCTCATCCCTTTTTGCCTCTGTTCCTCTGTTGGCCAAAACGCAGATATCATCCACGCGGACTATTGGAGCCATTGCACAAGTCGGAGGCATGGCGACACTCATCGGGCCACCTGTTGCAGGATCGATAATCGAATATCTTGGATGGACAGCGCTTGCATGGTCTTTCGTCGCGGTCGCATTCATCGAGGTTGCAGCGATATTGATTACAATACGCACATCGAGGACTCGTGCTGCTTGTTCTTGAACCGCTGCCAGAGTACCGGAGGGTTGCAAACCGAATGGACTAGAGACTACCCATCCTATGATGCGCACCAATTTTTGTTGGGTCGAACTTGGCTTGAACTCATACATTTCTGGTACCGGCGCAAAGGACATTTTTATCAGCCAGTGATGCCTGGTTTCGACGCAACCAACTAGCGGCTCTGGATCACGCTCTGCTTCGAAGACCGCTCACTTTGATGGGCCGCTTCAGACGGCGCAGCCGGCGAAATGGCGTACCGCAGGTTGCGGGGTGATTTGGTTTGGCTTAGATGTGGAGCTTAGTTTCTTCGGAAACAATGATGGTGTTAGCAAACTGAATTTAGATCAGCGGTTTTATCTCTTACAATTATAATACAAAGTTTCTCCTATCAGATGACATAGCGTTTTATTGTAGAATATCTTACATCATTTTCGATTCTATTATTGTTTTCTATTTTATGTTATTCTTGTTGTCTGATGTATTTATTTACTGTCGTTGCCTTTTGTGCTTTTCTTTTTGCGGTAAAGAGTGTGCCCGCGCTCAATAGGAGGGACCGAGGTGTCCGAACAGCGTGCGCGCAAACGTTTCGACCCGGAACATGTCGAAGAAACCGACACACCGAACGACTTCACCAAGGACTGGACAGACGGTTCTCGAACGGATGATCGCGTCCTGCGGATCGCCGGTCTGCTTGGCCGTCAAACTGCCAGAGAACTGCTCCGCCAGGCAGCAAACGATAATAAGCCAGATCGGTCCACGCCAACCGAGGGGTCGCAATCATGAATAAGGCCGTGATCTACGCCCGATACTCTTCGGACAACCAGCGCGACGCCTCGATCGAGGACCAGATCCGGGTCTGCCGCGAGCATGCGGAGAAACAGGGCTGGCAGGTCGTTAACACTTACTGCGATCACGCGATTTCAGGGGCAAGTCTGCTGCGACCCGGCATTCAGGCTCTCCTTGCCGATGCACCGGCTGGCCGGTTCGACATCATCCTCTCTGAGGCCATGGATCGGCTGAGCCGAGACCAGGAGGACATTGCCGGCATCTTCAAGCGCATGAAATTCGCCAGCGTGCGTATCATGACCCTCTCCGAGGGCGAGGTGTCGAACCTGCACGTAGGCCTCAAGGGCACAATGAATGCTCTCTTCCTACAGGACTTGGCCGATAAGACCCGGCGAGGTCTCCGCGGACGTGTCGAAAAGGGTAAGTCCGGCGGCGGCAACTCCTTCGGCTACGATGTGGTCAAGAAACTCGATGCGCAAGGCAATGCCGTCACGGGTGAGCGCAAGATCAGCAAGGCCGAAGCCAAAATTGTCCGGCGCATCTTCAAGGAATTCGCCACCGGCAAGGCGCCGCGCGCGATTGCTATTCAACTCAACAAGGAAGGCGTCCCCGGACCCGCCGGCAAGGCCTGGGGTCCGAGCACCATCTATGGGTCGACTAAGCGCGGCAACGGCATTCTCAACAACGAGCTCTATGTCGGTCGCTTGGTTTGGAACCGGCAACGTTTCATCAAGGACCCGGACACGGGCAAACGCGTTTCACGTCTCAATCCGGAGTCCGAGTGGATCGTTCAGGACGTCCCGGAGATGCGCCTCATCGATCAAGCGCTCTGGGATCGGGTTAAGGCGCGCCAGGAGGCTGTGACCCATACCCGCCGTCCAGTCCAGGAAGGCAACGTCCTTGGCTCACGTAAACGGCCCCGTCACCTGCTTTCCGGCCTCGTCAAATGCGGCGCCTGCGGTGGTGGTTTTTCGATGATCTCCAAGGACCTGCTCGGCTGCTCTACCCGCCGCAACAAGGGCACCTGCGACAACGGTATGAATATTCGCCGGGATAGGCTCGAGGCAGCTGTGCTCAAGGGCCTCAAGGACCATTTGATCCGCCCCGAAAGTTTCAAGGCCTTCTGCAAGGAATTCACGGAGGAGATCAACCGCGATCGTATGGAGCAAAGCGCAACACTGTTCGCGCAGCGCGGCGAGTTTGAGTCGATCGATCCTAAGCTCAAGAAGCTTTTGGACGCCCTATACGCGGGGGCCGATACGGCAACCATCGCAACGGAGATGCGCAAACTCGAAGCGCGCCAAGCAGAGCTTCAGACCATCCTGGAAAACGCCGAGGAACCGCCGCCCCTGCTGCATCCGAGCATGGCGGAGATGTATGCCGGCCGAATCAAGTCTCTTTATGACACTCTTCATGAAGAGGATGCGCACGACGAGGCCGTGAACGTGATACGCGATCTGATCGACAGCATCATCCTCGTGGTCCAAGACGACAGGCTGATAGTCGAGCTCGTCGGTGACCTGGCCGGCTTCCTGACATTCGTCTCCACAAACCAAAAACCCGCCACGGGAAGCCGTGGCGGGTCTGGAATTGCTGGGTCGCAATTTCCGATGGTTGCGGGGGCACGCAACCACCGAGACCAACATTCGCTTGCTGTACCGATCTAGCTGGTGGAAGAGGCCCGCAGCCATCTCAAATTGCTGTTCTTGCACTGCGGTCTAGTGTAGCCGGCAATCCCACTAACGCGTATTGCGCTCGTGCGGGCTTTGCGCCGATGCGACCTCACCCTTTTCTACGAGATCATCCACACTGGAGATCATGCCCACTCGATTGTTTAGACAGCATGTAACGCATTGAAATCACGGGCAAATTTATTCAGGCGACGCGCAAACTCCGACGGTCGGACCGTCAAAAAGTTACGCTGTTGATTTTAAAGGGAAAATCGCTGCGAATTTTTTTCGAAGTTTCGCCAACTATCGGGGTCAGTCGGACGATTTTTGCACCTCGCGGCACCCGGCGGCGTACCCGACTCGCCTCAAAAAATACCGTCACCGATTCATATCACGCCTAGAGAGTGGATGCCATTGGGTCGGGGGCATGCCGCGCACCGACAGCCGCCCCGTCGCTGATTAGACATCGTAGGTTGCTGCACGTTGTAGCTCCTCCGTCGGACCAGCATCCAGTCGCTTAAGAGCCGCCAGCGCATGGCGTGCAAAGCGATGGGCTCGGCTCCGGCCCCGAAGCCTTTCGACGTCGCTTCGATCGCCATAAACTCCGACTGTGTTGAACGCAAACGCCATACCACTCTCCTTGTGGGGGACCTGATGGTAGAACTGAGCATCAGTTCCATCGTCGATGAAGCGTCTTGAAACCATGAGGCAGTCCACGGGATAGGCTGCAACCAAATCCAATGACGGATACGCCTCGATCCTGTCGGTGCGATAGGACCGCTCGAATAACGCCTTCTGGACCTCGCTAAGGCAGCCGACGACCAACTGAGTCGGCATCTGGTGGAGCCGTTGCCAAGCGAGCCGCACGTCGACCGCGTCGGCTTCCCGCTTCGCCTCGACGGCATAGATCAGCGATCGAATTTCAACGAGGCAACGCTCTTCGGGCGCCATCGAATCTATCGGCTCAAGCTCGGCGTGGTGCCTACCGACAAACCGTGTCGCGACAGCGAAGGCGCCCCATTCCTCCTGTACAAATGGGTTTGTCCGGCTGGGCAACCCCGTGAGCGGCCGAAGCAACGGCGCATCCTTCGGGTCGCCGAATGACACTACCTCCTTTGCAAGCCAGTCCAAACTTGTCGAACTCTTGATGTCCGAGGCATGGAGCGCTCGACGATACAGGCGCCGCCGCACCTCCTCATCTAGGCCGTATATCTCCTCTGCATAGATAGAGTCGAACGGATGGTCGAACATCCTCACGCACAGCGAGAGAGCGAGGTCGTTGTCAGCTGCAGCGTCATCATCAACAAGCACAGATGCCAGCTCTGCCTTGACCTGTGCACGAGAATCCTCAGCCTCGCCGTCAAGCGCTCCAAGAATCCTTAGAGCGTCGATGATACTCGAATTGATGCCCCAGTTTCCTGGGTTCACTTGGAGCGCGTTGATGGCCTCGATGAGGCGATCTATCACCTCCTGCGGTGCCCGACGTGCACAGCCTATCGAATTCAGCATGACGAGCTGGACGTGATACGGCTCCCACCGAAACCGCTCGCGAAACAGATAAATCAAATGCTCGGCAAAGCGGCTATCATCGCCATCGAAGAACACCCGCCGGCCTTCCAGGAAGAAATGGAGCTGACCTGAGGTGATCTCCTCTAACTTAAGCGGATAGGATTTTTCCTCTTCGGACAGCGGCTCAAAGCCGCGCTGTGTTGACCTGGCGACCTCTGTAAATCCGATGGATTCACCGAAGCCGTAATAAGTGAGCGCGAAACTCTGGCTGCGGATAGGATATTGTTCCTGGCGGGCAAAATCCGCCCATCGCCGGCGTTCACTCGCCAACCGGGTGTCCATTTCGGTGCAGAGGTTCAGGAATATCTCAATACCTGGTCCCGCAACGGCGCGACGGCCGACTGCCTGAAGCCGCGCCTCTTCAGCAAAGGTCCAGCGCCGGGTCCCATCTTCCCACCCGATCCGAACAGCATCCCCTTCCTTCGATAGCACGAGGCGGGCGCCGCGAATTTCGGCAACGCAAGCGTCTCTCGTCTCTTGCAGCAGCTCCAACACTGTCGAGGTTGCGATCGGACCAAAGCGCCCTCCCGCCGCCTCTGCCAGCAGGGACGAACTCATCACCTCGGAGAGTACGGCCCGACATACGGAAGCGTCCTCGATCGCCGCAATGACGTCGCCGGAAATCGGCTCAAGGATCGGCGTTGACAGCCGTTGGCCAAAGCTTGCGGGATCTGTAGCCGCCGCCCGTGCGAGATCGAACGCAGCGCATGCGTTCAGGATTATCTCATGGGAGAACGAGACGCGACCCGCTCGCCGTATCAGCAGATCCGCCGTAAACAGCAGGTCGCACTCGGAAAAGCTAAGACCTTGAGCACGCATGAGCTCGTCAAAATTCGGTTCGGCCATCGAAAACGCGACCTGCTCGTGTAGCTCGCTTGCAAGCCGTCTCAGTCCAAACGATCCAGCGCGCGCGTGCTCACCTAAGCGCTTCCGGATGTATTGGTCGACCAACAGCAGGCGCGTAGCGTTGGCCTTCAGGTCGCCGCCAATTTGCCCGACGAGCCCAGCCTCGATACCAGACCCCACGGCGCGCAGCACCTCCAGCGCGGTTGGCGTCAAATCCCCTCCGGCCGATTGTGCTATCCGTCGCTTCAATTCCAAGCTCGGGCGTGCAATCTTCACACTGCGCAGCCCGCCAAATTCGTCAGGCTTTGCATCTTGGCCGGTGATGATGAGCCGCGCTCCCATCCGTCGCGCCAGAGCCCTGACGCCGCGCAGCGCTTCCGGCGCCGCCGCCCCGAATTCGTTGATCCCGTCGACAACTAGGAAAGCCGTCCGATCGGAACGGGCGACTGCACGGTAAAGGTCGGCGGCGTCGCCATCGGCGAGCAATCCAACCTCCCTGCGAAGGCTATCAGCCCACGAACCGGTAAAATTCTTGGCAGCGAGGAAGAAAGCCGGATGGCCTTCCAAAGCCAACTTGGCCGCCAGCCATTTCGCCATGAGCGACTTGCCGCATCCGGATGGGCCGCTGACGAAGCAGCCCGCGTCGGCCGCGGCTGCATTCATCAATTCACCGCGCTGCTCGTCCGTCTCCGGCAGCCAGCGGTCCCCGTCGCGCCCGTACTCTGACGCGACTGCGTCGGTATAGCGCTTCAGCAGATTAAACGCCTCACGCGCCTCCACGCCAGCTACGGCTTGATCCAAGGTCACCAAGGTCAATTTGAGCTTCCGCGCAAATGCCTCCCAATCGGTTATCGCCCAAGGTGACGCCCCGGCCGTTTTTAGCTGACCGGGAAACAGGTCAATTGTAGTGACCAGCGCCTTGAAATTGCCGGGCGTGACCTCGGAACCTTTCGGGACGGGGTTGGTGAACACGACGTATCCGTCCGGATGGAAATTTTCCACCGGCTTCGCCGCCTGCATGGCATCGCGAACTCGGTTCTTCGCGCCAACCGCCTGCTGGTAGGCGTTGGTGTAGTCTTTCCACTCACCAGACGCGGACAACCGCGTCCAGGTCCCGTTGATATCACCGCGGATAGGAAGCTGACTTGTCTTGACCTCTACGACAGAAACAAAGTTGGCCGTCGCGATTATGCAATCAATTTGGCGACCGTCGATTTCGACATTGGCGAGGACAATCGAGGGGATCCTTTGCTCTTCGAGCCAAGACACTATGAACGCCAAGAACTTACGTTCCGACGCGTGATCGATCTGTCCGCCAATATAAATCTTAGTTTTGGTTGATTCCTCGCTCATAAGTACATGATAGCAGAGCACAAAGCATATCGCACCGCTTCGCAACGATGCGGTTCTGGGAGCCGCCTTCCTCCCTCGCTCGCGCTGCAGCGTGTTCGTCACCTTCACCGCGATCCTTGAAAGAATCACTGCGTGCGGCTATATTACTGGAAATATCCAGGGGACGGCAGTGGGCAGCTCTCAGAAACGTGCGATTCAGAACTATCGATCTCGCCTTAGAGAGCGCGGTTTGGCGCGCTTCGAGGTGCTCGGTCGCGATGCCGATCGCGACCTCATCCGATCATTGGCGCGCCGCCTGGCAGAAGACGGCCCGGATGCCTCGCGCCTCCGCGCGGCTGTCAGCCAGACCATCGCCGGTGAGCCGCCGAAGAAAGGCGGCATTCTGGCTGCGCTCCGCCGCTCCCCGCTTGTAGGCGCCGATCTCGATCTTAACCGTCCCCGTGAAGAAGGGCGTAAAGTCGATATCTGATGCGCTACCTGCTCGATACCAACATCATCAGCAACATCGCGAAGCCGGCTCCCTCGGAGTCTCTCCTCGCGTGGATGGGCGCGCAAAGAGACGAGGATCTGTTCATTGCCTCGCCGACAGTTGCCGAAATCCGCCGGGGCGTCCTGGAGAAGCCAGCAGGCAAGCGACGCGATCAGCTCGAAGCTTGGTTCTCAGGGCCGGAGGGACCGCAGGCGCTGTTCGCCGGCCGCGTGCTTCCCTTCGACGAGAACGCCGGCCTGGTCTGGGCGCGCCTCATGGCGGACGGGAAAGCGCAGGGCCGACCTCGTAGCGCGCTCGACACCATCATTGCCGCCGTCGCCGAGGCGCACGGATGCACCGTGGTCACCGACAACGAAAAGGATTTTGACGGCGTCAAGATCGTCAACCCATTGCGGCGCACGATATGACGACAGCTTCAACGGGAATACTTCATCAATGCACGGCCCGGTGGACCGACCCAACCGCTAGTAATCGGCAGACGGGGCATGGCTATCGCGCTCTTTCAGTGGGCGAAGCCAATGCACACTTGTGAGCCGCCCACAGAAGTCATTGAAGAATGGCTCGCGTCGAACGGAAAAATCAAGGGAACGTACGGCCATCTGCTGCTCGAACAGCAAACCGCGACAGACGAGGACCTGATCGCGGCCATGCGGCCGTATTTTGAGTCCGCACACCTCGACGCCCGCGAGTATTTTCACCGCCAGATTGCTATCGATCTTCATCCCGACGCAGACGCTCCCGGCGCGCATGCCCGCTATCCTGGCTGCCTCCCGTCCACTGCGCGACGCGGTCTCTTCGGAGAGGTCATGGCGGGGATGATGACAGAGGCTTTCCAAGGCCAATTCGTTGGTGGCCACGAATGGCGTATCCCAATCTTTCTCTTTCGCGAGCACGCAGACGTTGAGGCCTATCTGTGGGACCTCGCACGCAATCCTGCCCGAACCCGCCAGATCTTCGGCCGCTTCGGCTCCGATTTCGTAGGACTGTCGCTGAACGACGCCGGTGAGGTTGTCCGCTTCATCGCCGGTGAGGCTAAATGGCGTCAGCAGCTAACCAAATCAGCGGTAGACTCGTTGATGCTCGGTAAGTGGGAAGAAGATGAAGAGACCGGCGAGCGCGCGCGATCCGGTCGAGGTGTCTGGTTCGAAATCAATCGGGATACGCCAATCCCTCACGGATTGCGCCAGCTCCAGCGTCTTTTGGAACTCCGCGACCCCGCGGGCCACCAAGCCGCAATTCTATCGATCGACCAGGCTATCATTCTGGACAATGCGCCGCCTCTTCCACGCACGAACCTCATCCTCATCGCGGGGAACGGAGCGTGTGGCCGCAAAGCGCTCGATGTCCTGATCAGATGGGAAGAAGCGCCAGAGGAATATACGGCCCCGCATGACCTCCAGGTCGTCGAACTCATCCTGACGAATGGCGAAGCGCTCATCGACGGTCTTTATTCGACCCTCTGGCAGGGGGGCGAATAATGCCAGAGCTGGACGCCGAGCGCCTTGAAGTTGCCGACACCCTGCGCCGGGCACTCGCCATTGAGAACGAGCTTTCACGACCACAAGCTCGCGCCTATGTCCGGTGCCTTCAAACGACGTGGCAGGTTCCTACTATTCAATGGGCTGAGCGAGAATCCACCCAGCAGCTCGCCGACGCCCGTCGCCTGCTCCACGCGGCACACATTTTTCGGGAGATCGAGGGCGCTGGTTCGGCACGGGCGATCGATTGCTTTCGCAGGACCGGCGAGATCCTCGAATGGCTGTCTCGCGCCGCTGACACGCTTCGCACAGTCATCCCGATCGAGCTTCTCGCGGCCGCGGCCTATCAACTCGGGGGCCTGCCAGCTATGGCTTCGGGCCTTCTCAGGCAGATCGTTACCGAGCACGAAGGCGTCGCGCTCTACGCTGCTTTTTTGAAGGCCGACTTCGACGGCGTCATTCGCCTCTCGGCCGCCTTCTGGAATGCGCATCCCGATTTGACGGCATCGGACGCATCGCTTCGACTGGCCGAGCCTGGCGTCGAAGTCGACGAGCTGGACGAGGAAGACGATCGGGTTGGCTGGTTCTTCACGGTTGAGCTTGTCCGCAGCCTTGGGCTGATCGCCGACAGCCTCCGCCGCGGCGACGACGCGCGGTTGGAGACCGCCATGGCGAAGCTCTATGCGCTGGACGAAATGGCCGCGCGGACATTCAGCGATGACGCATCGCTGGTCCTCTCGCTCATGCGACAGGTCGCAGACGGCTACAAAGCCGCGAGCATCTATCGTCCCCTAATCGCCCTTGCTGCCTTGAATCCGGACCGGACGGGAAAGCTCGTGGCGTATGCCCGCGACCAGTTCAGTCGCGGTCGCGGCATCTTGTGGACGTCGCAGCTCCAGGGCCTGGATCGGCTGCTCCGCGACTCGTCCTTCGCCCTCTGCACGCCGACTGGCTCCGGCAAGACGCTCGTCGCGAACATGGCGCTCGTGAAGGAGCTACTGCTTCGCGAGCATGACGGACTTGCGCCGCTGGCCATCTATCTCGTTCCGTCACGGGCGCTCGCTGGCGAGGTCGAAGCCAAACTTCGGTCGGAGCTCGGCGGCGAGATGACCGTCACCGCGCTCTATGGCGGTGCCGACTGGGGCATCACAGACTACTGGCTAACGGGTGACGAGCCCACGGTGCTCATTGCCACCGTTGAAAAGGCCGACGCGCTGATGCGCTATCTCGGTCCAATACTGACTGCGCGTCTGCGCCTGCTCATTCTCGACGAGGCGCACCAGATCGTGCCTGACAGCGGCGAGAACACGCGTGTCAGCTTCTCGGATCACAGCAACCGTTCCATCCGATTGGAGAATTTTGTCTCCCGCGTCGTAACGCAGCGTCCCGACGTGGTGCGCATCGCGCTCACAGCGGTCGCCGGCGGCGCGGCTCTCCCAGTTGCCCGATGGATTGAGGGCCGTCGCGACGCCGAGGCCGTTGGCGTCCGCTATCGCAGTACGCGTCAGGTGATTGGAGTGCTTGAAACCGCACCCAACGCAACTGGCCGCATCCTCCTGGATATCATGAACGGCCGGATCCTCTACATTCGGGGGCAGGAACAGCCGGTGTATTTGCGGCTGCGCATGCAACCGATGCCCCAGCTTCCGGCTGCAATGCGGAACAGCCTCAATCGCTTCAACTGCCTAAGCGTTCTTTGGACGGCGCTGCACCTCGTCGAGGAAGATCAGCGCATCCTGATTTCCGTCGCGCAAGAGCCCGAGCAGACGATGCGCTGGTTCAAGGAAGCGCTTGAACTCGGTAGTTGGGCCGCCGTCCCACGCTTCGCCGCGCCCGACGGCCCCGATCGCGCGAGGTTCGACGAGGCGCGCGCGGCATGTATCGACTATTGTGGCGAAGTTTCATTTGAACTCTTCCTCCTCGATCGGGGAATCGCGACCAGCCACGGTCAGATGCCGCAGCGCTTGCGGCGGCTAATGACTGAGATGATCGAACGTCGAATTTGTCCGATCACGGTCGCGACTGCGACGCTGACCGAGGGCGTTAATCTCCCATTCGATCATATATTTCTGACATCGCTTAAGCGCCGGTCGTGGGATCAGGAAACCCAGACACAGGTGATCGCCCCCCTTTCCACCTCCGAATTCCGTAATCTCGCAGGTCGCGCCGGCAGGCCGGGCGCCGCCAAGGGTATCGAGGGCATGGCTCTCATTGCCCTGCCGACACAGGTATCCTCCACTGCGCCGGCCACAATACCCGTCCAACGCGGCCAGCTTCGGGAGCTGCGGAGGGACTACGAACGCCTGCGCGTGTCGCTGCTGATCGAAGAAATGGACGCAGATGAGGTTGAAAGCCCGTTGGCGTTGCTCCTCAATGCGATCCAAGAACGAGCATCCCGCCTGCTTGGTGTCGACCCGGATGATTTTCTCGAATGGCTGGAGCAAGTTCTGCCCACCGATATCAGCGGTGCTGCCGGCGAAGGCGCGACTGACGCGCGCGCGCGGCTCGCGGATACGCTTGACGAGCTGGACGGCGTGCTCCTGACCGCGCTCGATGAGATCGCCCGAGCTGAAGACACAGCCATGACAGGCGCCAGAGCGGAAGCGCATCTCGTCGACCTGTGGAGGACAACCTTTACCTCCACCGCCGCAATCCAGGAGGCCTGGCTCGAACGCGCTTTTGTGCAGCGTGGGCGTGCGATCGTGGAAACTATCTATCCGGACGCCGAAGAACGCCGCCGCCTTTACCAATATGGCTTCTCTCCACTCGTTGGTCGTCGATTTGAAGAGATCGCACCACGTGTTCGGGAGCTAATTGCCGCAGCAACGACCTATGGTGAGGACGACGCCGAAGCGCGAGTTGACGTGTTCGAAGAGATAGGCGAACTGCTGGCCGCCGATCGCGGCTTCGGCTTTCGCGTGCGGCAAACGGATACGGACCAAGCGCTCCTCCGCAGTTGGACAAACGTTTTGGGCTGGTGGATGCACGAGCCTGAATTTCTGGCGCCGGAAGCCGACGACTTGCGTGCGTGGCAGCGTTTTGTCGCCGACAATCTCGAATTTCGGCTCGGCGTCGCCATCGGCGCCGTGGTCGCCCAGGTATGGTCGACAGGCGCTGGAGACGCATTTGCCGTCCCCTCCCTTGCTGAATGGAAGGCCACGACGGGCCTGCCTTGGTTCGGCTTCTGGGCTCGCGAGCTTCTAAGGTGGGGAACGCATGATCCGTTTGTCGCCTTCGCACTGTCCCAAAACCTGGCGCAGACCCGCGAGGCAGCGGCCGAGCGTCGCGAGGAATTCGATGCCTGGTTGAATGAGGAATTCGACGACATCGATCCAGACGACCGGATCGATCCCCAGCTCTTCCTTCAGTGGCAAGGCAGCCTCTCGCGCAGAGAGCGGGTAGCCGCAGCGGATGGGCCCGAAGCTGTCCAACTGACAGGCACCAATGGCCGTAGGCAACGATACAGCGTCATTCCGGTAGAGAACGGCGCGCTCATTCGGTGGCTCGATCCCGCCGGCTTCGAACTCGCGCGCTCCGACGACATTCTCGGAGAGTTTCCAACCCGAAGGATCGGCAACGACTACGAACTCCGCATCAACCCGAGGGAAACCGCAGTTCATCGTACGTTCTCCGCAACCTCGCGGCAATAAGGATCAATTGGAGGCGCAAAGTTGAAGGCACGAGGAAAAACACTATGGCGGGGGTGACCAAATCGCACCCCAAGCGTCAGCACGGACGCGCTTTCCCGCATAGCAGATACGATGATCCGCGTGGAGGCCGCCCGTCCGCGCTTGAACGCAATGTTCTACGCTATCGGGCGGCAGAGGCTACTCTGTACTTGTTCTACGCGGAGGAAGTCCGCGACTTCATGATGGCAAATATTTACCCGCGCGCAATCAGGGATCCCGCCGCGTCGCCCTGGGAGACGAGCGAAGAGCAGCGCCTGCAAAAGATGCTTGGTCGACTGCTGAGCGACGCGGAAATAGCAGGTACGCTCTCCTCTGCCGATGCGCAGAAGGTCCGTCATGCGAACCAAAATGACCCCAAGGAAGGCAAGAAGCTGCGCAAGGCGTTTGGCTATGCGGTCAACGTCGGCATGTTCACGGCTACAGAAGCCAACGAGTTGGTCGAACTCCTGAACTACAGAAACGATATCGCCCACCGCATCCACCTGGTGATGTCCGACGTGACCCGATCGTACTGGACGTCGGAGCACGTGGCCTTCACGGCACCCGCATATAAGGGTGATGCGCTCGATCGGCTCCGCGCCTACAAAGACTCTCTCTGGAAGCGAACGCAAAGCTTGATGCTCACGCTCTCGATGTACGGGTTACTGTTCGAGCACGCCGAGCGCACCTACGAAGAAGAGCTGAAGCGTCTCGATCGGCTCATCTAAGTGCAGATCCGTCGCGAGCAAGTGCGTCTGCAAGCGATCAGTGCTGAGCTGGACCTGAGCGGAACGGAGCTAGTCGGGGATCTCCATCCGCGCTTCCCGTACAATCACCATAGTGACGGCTCTGACGGCGGTCCCGATACCGGTCACCTGACCAAGCGCGGGGTAGAGATCTGCTATCGGCTCTACGATATTGGGAAGAGTCCCCTCGCTGTCTCCTACATCATGGGTATGAGCCTTCGCGCAGCCCAAGCCCGGCGGAGCCGCTGGCTCAACGCTGGCGGGCCCGACCGCATCAGGGCGGAAGTGAAGCGCTACGACCGCTCCTCGGCGCGCAAGCTAGCTGACTGGCCAACCGGTGGCTCCTGAAGCGCAAATTTCTGGACGTCGAGAATGCCATTCGGGGCACTCTGAAGGTCTTCGGCGGGTGTTGTCAGACGAAAGCGAGTTGGTTTGCGAAACCCCGTAATTGGTAGATCCTAGGCCGCAAGTTGACGCCATTCCGCCAAAGCAGCTGAGCGATTGAGTTTGAAGTTTTCACGGTTGTAAAGATGACGTTCCCGGTTGAAGTGATTGTGGACTGAAGAATGGATCGAAACGAATTTCTGTAGTGATTTTGCGCTCCTGAATTTCGCCATCGCCCGCTCTCGTCGCCGGAAAGGCTGGTGTGAGTTTTCGGCTCTGTTATTGAGCCAGCGGCCCATCTCCTGACGTTCGGCGTTTCCGATGATCTTCATCGCCGCGCGGTAGGACCGCAGTCGGTCCGTCACGATAACCTCGGGATGGCCGTATCGTTTCATCGCCTTTCGCAAAAACAGCGATGCAGCCATGCTGTCCCGCTTCTTTGTGACGAACGCTTCAAGAGCCTCGCCCTCATGATCAACGGCTCGCCAGAGGTAGTAAGTTTCGCCGTTGATCCGGACGAATACCTCATCCAGATGCCAGCGCCATTGTATCCTGGCCCGTATCTGTGCGGAACGCTTCTTCCTGATCTCGGCTGCGAACATCGATCCGAACCGATCCCACCAAGCCCTGACGGTTTCATGGCTGATGTCGATCCCGCGCTCGTGGAGCAGGTCCTCCACTTGTCGTAACGACAGCGGGAAACGGACATACATCATCACCGCCAAGCGGATGATCTCGGGTGATGTCTTGAAATAACGGAACGGATTTCTCATCCACGGAAGTTACGGGGCGCGCCTCACCAACTCAAGTTGGTTTCCCCTGACAATGCCTCGCCAGGCGTTAAAGCTCGCATCAGTTCGATGAGCATAGATCTGGTCAATTTGTCACGTCATGCGTCAGTCGCGTGAAGCATGAGTGTCGCAATGGGATCGGGTGCCGGATTACCATCATTCACTGTTACGCCCTGTTCAAGAAGCCAATTGAGCATGAGCTGGCGCAGCTTAAGGCAGGTGTAAGAGGTCATGGCACAAATTTCCTGAAGTGAGCGCGCGGACACCGTGACACGCTCCCCTTTACCAAAGCGCAGATGCCGATCCACCATCGTTACTGTGAGCCGCGGATCTCCGCCGCTGCTGAATTTCGAGCTGTCGAACGGGCCCAATGTCTCGGGCGAAATGATATGTTTCGTGCCGTCGCTCTCGGTAATCGTGGCGTCTATTCCGAGCCAGATGAGTTGAAACGCCCGCCCGGATTGGCGGTCCTCATCGCCGATGATACCGTGCCGGTGCGCAAGACAGTTTCGTGCCTGGGTCAACGAATGGAAGTAGTGACCGAAGCCAGTTTTGAAGCTGTAGCGCCGTTCCAGAATATCAAGTTTGCGCGAGATACCCGATCGCTCGAATTCTCTGATAAGTTTTCTTGCCGGGCCATCACGCGTGCGGCCCAGGTGGCGTTCCGAGCTGATCACCATGCGATAAAGCCCGTTTAAAAATACTTCCATCCCCTCCAGTAATTCTCGGAAGCCATTCGCCACGATCCAGTTCCGATAATCAGCTTTGAATTGCTCCATCTGTGCGGATGAAAGCTCTTGCGGCGCATCAACGAGCTGGGTGAAGCCGGGAAGATGATAATCGGCATCCTTCGCCTGGGTAGAGGCGTTCAGTCCGTAAGCCATCAGCATCGAGGCGCGCCGGGCCGCTGCGCGACCGGACTCAACCGCAAGATCAATTGCTTGCTCAACACTAAGGGACAGCCTGACCATCAATTTCACCGAATGTCTTGTGATAAAGGCATTCGATCCTGTCTGCCTCAGGATCTGTGAGCGCCGCGAATTCTCTTTCCCGCGCCCGCGTTGAAAGGCGGCCGTCGTTCTGGCGTAGAAACCTGAATATCAGATCGATGGTTCGATCCGGCATATCGGCGACAGCCTGAACGCGCTCACTGAATTGATCATAGCGTCGGAGAAAATCCGTTTCCTTCGGCAGGTCTTCCTCGATCGTCCTGCGCACGCACGCAAAGAGGAATTCCGCATGCGGGGTCGCGTCAAAGAAGCGATAAAAATCCGCCGTATCACTCGTCACTCTGACATTGCCGCGCTCTGTCGGCTCCCATGCGATCAGCGGCAGAAGCCGGTGCGCGTATCCCTCCAGAACTGCCCGGTAGGTGTCGATCTGGTCGAGTATAGCGGCAGATACCGGGAACACGACGCCAGGCGGATTGAATCCACGCTGAGCCAGAACATGATGGATTAGATAGCGGTGGATGCGTCCGTTCCCATCGTCTAACGGGTGGACGTATACAAAGCCGAAAGCCAGCACCGCTGCTGCGATGACGGGATCAAGCTGCCCCGTTGGTCCACGGTCGAAGGCAATCATGCCCTGGATCAATGAAGGCAGGTCCTCATGCCTTGCGCTGATATGGTCGGGCAATGGTGCACCGGTTTCCCTGTCGTGCTCACCTATGAATCCGCCTTCGGTGCGCAAGCCCATATGCACGAATCGGTCATCGCCTATCACGAGCTTCTGCAATCTGAGGAGTTCCTCAAGGTCGATAGGCTGACGGCCGGCTTCTCCGATAGCGCGACCCCAACGTTGAATGCGGTCCTGTGGAGGGCGCTCCCCTTCAATCGCGTAACTCGACTTGGAATCCTTCAGTAGTAAGAAGGCTGCTGTGCGTGCTAGCAGATCACGAGGGACGGCGGCTACGACATTCAGCGCCCGCTCTGCCAGGTTCATGCTGACGAATTTTTCGAGCGCATCGGTGCGCCGCACGAGCGGACAGAATTCTGACGTGCCCGGAAGATTGTTCCTGACACGGTGCCGGGAGGAGTTCTCACCGAAGATCGCCCATTGCTGGTCGGGATCTAGGGCCGGCACATAGGTGCCCCTGCCAGCATCGGGGAGGTTCAGGCGCTGTCCTGTCAGCCACTCATACAGAAACCAGATACGCCGGGCGTAACTGCCGGTCGGTGTCGTCTGCACGATGGATTCGATCTCGCCTGCGTCCACAGCGAGGAAGAGGCGCTTTAAGACGGCAAGATCAAGTCCCTCATATTTGAGGGCAAAGGTGAGGTGACCGTCGAGCGTGGCGCGCGGGGCATGGCGGGGGGTCAGTATACGCCAACCAGCCTCCTCGATTACCCGGTGTCTCTCGCCTGTAGCAGACAGAATGCATGGCAAGGGCACCACAAGGTGGTACGCATCGATCAGGGCGGTATATCCGGCGAGAGTCGCCCTTTCCGGCAGCCGCCTGTCCTGAAAAACCGTAACCACCCCTGAAAAACGATGCCGCATGTCCATATTCATGAATTTTGATGCCTATATTTGAAAAACAAGGCGACCCGCCGACTCTCTCTGAAAAATCATGATATAATATGAAAAACCATTCTACAAGAGACGTTCTGCGAAAAATAATCCCTATGTGCCATATACTATGAATTATGAATATTTTTGCAGACTCCGGAGGGCAGGCTCGCGGGATATCTTTGTTCTATTTTTGTTCTAACTCGATATTGCCCAGTGTATAGTGCGGGCCAAACGGGTTTCGTGGCCGGTCCAGTGGCCAAGCTCGTGAAAACAGGTGCGATAGAAATTGATCTGTTCAAAGAAGGCCGGTTGCGGCGGCACTTGGATAAAGTCCGCGCTGGGTACGTAAAACGCCTTGCTTCCTCCAATGCGGAAGTCCGCGCCGGTCGCCTTGATGAGCCGTTCTGCCTGCGGGATCGTTTCCCGCTCGGGCAGCGGGACCGCGCCGGTATAGAGGCGCTCGGGCAGACCTTCGCACTGGTCAACGTTGAATACGGTGCAACGCTTGAGGAAGGGCACGGCCTCGGGCTCGTCGCCCGTCTCCCTGGCCCGCTCGCGTTCAGCCTTGGGGATGAAGCGGTCGGCGTAACAGACGGTCGTGCCGCGCTCGCCCTTGCGCACACTGCCACCGAGTTCCTTGGCTTGCCGGAAGGTCAGCCAGTTCTGGCAGACAAAGCCTTTGGCGATGACCGCGCCCCACAGGATCAGAATGTTGATGCCGGAATAGCTCCGCTCCGTGCGGGCATTCCTGGGCAGCCCTAGCCCGGCCTTGGCTTGGGGCGTGCCCCAGGGCTGGACCCAAGGCACCCGGCCCGCCTCAAGCTCCGCAATGATCCGGTCGGTAACTTCCTGGTAGATCGTCTCCCGTTTGGACTCCGCCATCTCGGACCTCCGCTCGCAAAACCTCGCGCGCCTTTCCCCGGTAGCGGGGTGGGCGGCGAAAAGCGACCGGCAGGCCCAAGCAGCAGGGCGCGGCGCAACTGCTTTGGTAGGAGAACGAGGGGAACTAAGAGGGACTGAAAGCCAAAGCGGTTGCGGCGTGACCGCTTGGGCCTAAAAGGGAGCGCCGCCCACCACGCGTCACGGGAAAGGCTGACAAAAAACTTCGCAGCCCGTCAGGGCGGCGGCCGTATGCCGGACCGCAGGTCCGGCGCCGCACCATGGGATCGTGACCCGAAGGGGCGGAGACCGCGTATGCGGGCTCCGTGGAGCTTAGCGCCTCCGGCCTCGTGCCGGGGGCACTTAGCGGAGTAGAGCCCGGTGCCCGGCCGTAGGCCGGGCAGGCGCCCTAGTTTGCTAACGAATGATCTCCAGCCAGCCTGTCGAGAAAGTAACCGTACTCCCTAGCTACTTCGATCAAGGCCCTGCCAATCGCGCCTTCATCTCCACCGCTGGCTCTATACCATTCGAATAGGATCTGTCGCCAGGTTACTGGCACCACGCCCGCCTGGACCATTCGCTGATTCGCCACACCATGTGCTTCCGCGGAGACGCCCGCCGTCGCG
>Ga0209633_10000396_pt1 | contig 51829 bp, 36 predicted proteins | sample Cruoilmetagenom1_FD_187290 | JGI IMG/M metagenome (GOLD analysis project Ga0209633, IMG submission 187290) | Oil polluted marine microbial communities from Coal Oil Point, Santa Barbara, California, USA - Sample 1 (SPAdes) (version 2) | ecosystem: Environmental > Aquatic > Marine > Oil seeps ... | reverse complement strand
CGCCACTTTGCGTGTTTCAATTGTCCCCCTCGTTCCCAGTTCCCCTTTCGTTAAATCAATAATTCCAAAACTTTTTCCTGCATTTATCATTTTTGCTATTGTTCCACCCATTGATAACTCTGCATCATCCGGATGAGCAGCAAATGCTAAAAAATCTAATTCCACTTTTACCTCAATAAAATTATTATCAAAACAATATTATTAAATTTCATTCGAAAATAAAATTTCTAATGTAGTAATAATTATATTTGTTATTATAATTAATAATCATAAGGTAAAAATTGGAATTTGAAGCTGTAATCGGACTTGAAGTACACGCACAATTATTAACGGATACAAAAATTTTTTGCGGTTGTTCAACGAAATTTGGGAATCCACCAAATACAAACGTTTGTCCGGTATGTTTGGGGCATCCTGGTGTGCTGCCTGTATTGAACAAAAAAGTTGTTGAATATACTGTTTTGATGGGTCTGGCCACTAATTGTAAAATAAATGAAAGATCAACATTCGCACGGAAAAATTATTTTTATCCCGATTTACCAAAAGGTTATCAAATTTCTCAATTCGATCTCCCAATTTGCGAACACGGATATATTGAAATAAAAATTGATAAAACAAAAAAAATCGGAATTACAAGAATACATATGGAAGAAGATGCCGGTAAATCTATTCACGATCAAGGATATGATACTTTGGTTGATGTGAACAGATGCGGCACTCCATTAATTGAGATAGTTAGCGAACCGGACATAAGTAGCGGCGAAGAAGCCTATCAATATTTATCTAACCTTAAGCAAGTTATTACTTATTTGGGGATCTGTGACGGTAATATGGAAGAAGGATCTTTAAGATGTGATGCAAATATATCAATTCGTCCAAAGGGATCAAAAAAATTGGGGACAAGAACAGAAGTTAAAAATATGAACTCCTTTAGAAATGTACAGAAAGCTATTGATTATGAAATTGATAGACAAATAAACTTAGTAGAAGACGGAGGAGAAGTTATCCAACAAACTCTGCTTTGGAATGCTGATCAAAATAAAGCTACATCGATGAGAGGAAAGGAAGAGGCTCATGATTATAGGTATTTTCCCGATCCGGATTTAATGCCGGTAGTTGTTAATAAAGAATGGAAAAATAAAATAAAACAGTTGATGCCCGAATTACCGGAAACAAGAAAAGAAAGATTTATTAATGAATTAAATTTACCTGAATATGATGCTGAGGTTTTAACTTCTCAAAGAGAAATTGCTGATTATTATGAACAAGTATTTCATGAAACAAATGATGCTAAAATTTCAAGTAATTGGGTTATGGGTGATGTCTTAAAAATTATTAATGAACAGAAAATTGGGTTTGATGATTTTTCAATCAGTCCGCAATATTTAGGAAAGTTGATAAATCTTATTAAAAGTAATAAAATAAGCAGTAAAATTGCTAAAGATGTTTTCCCAATTATGTTGGAAGAAAAGAAAGATGCAGAAACAATTGTAAAAGAAAGAAACTTAATTCAAATTACTGACACATCAGCAATTGAATCTGCGATTGACAACGTAATAAATAATAATCCTACTCAAGTTGAAGAATTTAGATCCGGCAAAGAGAAAGTAATTGGATTTTTAGTGGGGCAAGTTATGAAGGAAACGAAAGGGAAAGCAAATCCAAAAATGGTAAACCAAATATTAAGGGATAAGTTAAAATAATTATTCAACCAATAATTTTTCATAATATTTACAAGTTCCTGTATCTAGAATTTCCCAAATGATTTTTCTGATAGTTGGACCAACACCTTGTATTTGATTTAATTCAGATCTTATTTCCGATAAAGATAAAGAGAGTTTACCAATTGAATAAGCGGCATATCCATAATTTGATTTATAGCCTTTTAGCTTTAGCAAATAATCTATTTGTTCTAAAATCACTATAACCAAATCGTTTTCTGATAAAATATTATTAAATAAATAAGAAGGAATCCTTTTGGGCACTTTATACTTTTTTGCAAATGTATCAAATGTGTAATTTATTGTCTCATAATATTCAGCGGTTGTTCCTCCCCATTTATTATCTCTATAAATATTTTCATATTCCAAAGAATACTCCGGATAGTAGCGATTTAAGATATTCATAAAGTATTCTTTTTGTCTCCCCTGTTTCAATGTCATTCCGCTAAAAATTATAAAATCAATCCCAGCTTCAACTCCTTTTCTAATTGTTTCTTCAATCATTTTTGGGGTATCGGTAATAAACGGAATTACGGGCATTAAAAACATCCCGCATGAAAAACCTTCATCTTTGAAAAAAGATATTGATTCTAATCTTTCTTTAGGAGAAGGAACATTGGGCTCAAAAATTTTACTAACGGTTTCATCAACGGAAGAAAAGCTAAAACTAATTATTGTTTTATTTTGTTTATTAATTCTTTTAAGAATATCCAGGTCCCTCTTAACTAGTGTGGACTTTGTCAGAATATGTACCGGAAAATTAAATTCGTAAAATAGCTCAAGAGTTTTTCTTGTTAATTCATACTTTTGCTCCAACGGTTCATAACTGTCACCCACTCCACCACCCGGTAACATAAAACTTCTTTTTAATGGTATCTTCCTTTTTGTTGGTGTAAGTTCTTTCCTCAGTATTTCTATTGCATTTTTTTTAACAACAATATCTTTTCCAAAATCGCCTTCAACATAATAATTCTCTGCCCGACCATCACAATATGAACAGTTATGCGTGCAACCTCTGTATAAATTTAAGCTGTAACGAGAAACAAACCATGAATCAATTTTTTTATGTTTACGTAAAATAGATTTGGCTAGAATTTCTTTAGTCGGCATGAAATTTTTTGACCTTTGGATAAAATTTATACAATAGAAAAATTAAAAGATTTCTCACCCCAAAAACGGGTTCGAAATGATGGTTTCAATATTCTTTAGAAAAAAAAATTAATTATGGTAAACATATTTTACCCAAAATAGTTGGTTTGCTTGCCCCTGTAGTTCTTGGTATATTTGTTGGATTTCCGGATATTGTTTCATTAGCCATAACTGCAAAACATATAGCTTCTTTAGCATCGGATGAAATACCAATATCATCTATAACTTTTAATTCTACTGAATTTCCAAATCTATCTTTTAGACATTCGTATAAAAATTTATTTTTCGCTCCTCCACCGCTGATAATAAGCTCATCAATTGTTGTTTCATCTTTTACAAACTTTTCATAGTTTTTATTAATTGCATAAGCGGTAAACTGAGTAGCTGTATTGAGCCAATCTTCATTACCAACATTCTTGAACTTGGATATTAAATCAGATAAGAATGATTCTCCATAATATTCACGTCCCGTAGATTTTGGAGGAAATCTTTCAATAAACTTATCTTTCTCAACAAAAGCATTAAACAAAGATTCATTAAATTTACCTAAACGAGCATAATCTCCGTCTTTATCATACTCTTTCTTAAATAACAATTTTGTCAATGTATCAATTAACATATTTCCCGGGCCGGTATCGAAAGCAAGAACATCTTTCATCCCTTTATTTTTATTAAGAATAGTAAAATTTGATATTCCGCCAATATTCAGTAATGCCCTATTTAAAGAATGAGAATGAAATAAAATATAGTCGAAATATGGAATCAACGGTGCTCCTTCCCCGCCAAGTGCAATATCTCCTGTTCTATAATCACCCACTGTAATTTTCCCGGTCAATTTTGCCAAAACAGCCGGATCCCCGATTTGCAAAGTAGACGATGTGGAATATCCAAAATAATCTGTGGGAACGGGTAAATGATGAATTGTTTGGCCATGACTTCCAATTAAATCAATATCATCAATATCAAAATTTATGTCGGCACATAATTGTTTAATTGCACTATTATATATACTTGGTAAAATAAAATTAAGCTGGGAAATATCTTCCACATTACTGGTTTCTTTTACTGAATTTCTAAGCATTTTTTCTTTAAAGCCTATTGGGAATGGATATTCAAGATATCCAACTAATTTAATTTGTGTGAATGTTCCACTTCCATTAATTTTTACAAGAGCAACATCAACTCCATCCAATGAAGTTCCGGACATTAGCCCAATCACATATTTTTCTTCTTTTTCGTATAGAGAAATTAAATCTTTCATGATAATTTTTTAATATTATTTTTGACAACTAATTATTTTGAATAGTATAACAATATAAATCTTTTAAATAAAAGGAAACAGGATGAAACAATTACTTGGGGCTCATACTTCTACATCCGGAGGAGTATCGAAGGCAATTAGCAGAGCGGAAGAACTAAATTTTACCGCTATTCAGATCTTTACTAAGAATAATAATAGGTGGTATGCAAAAGATTTAGCTGATACCGAGATTATGTTATTCAAATCAAATCTTGCGAATTCAAAAATTGAATTTATTGTTTCTCATGATTCATACTTAATTAATCTTTGTGCTTCAAATGAAGAAATACTGAAAAAATCACGAAAGGCATTTTTGGATGAATTAACGAGATGTGAGCTTTTGGGTATTCAATATCTCAATTTTCATCCCGGCTCTCATACCGGGCGCGGCGAAGAAAACGGATTAAAGATGATTGCCGAATCCATAAACATTGTCCATGATCAATCGCCAAATTTTAATGTAAGCAGTATGTTGGAAATAACAGCAGGTCAGGGAACAGTTCTTGGCTATAAATTTGAACATATAAGTAAAATCATTGAGCTAGTTGATCAAAAAGAAAGAATGAGTGTTTGCATTGATACAGCCCATCTTTTCGCATCCGGATATGATATTAGATCAGGAAAAGATTATTCGGCAACAATGAAAGAGTTTAATGATATTATTGGGTTAGATCGTCTAAAATGTTTCCATATAAATGATAGTAAAAAAGAATTAGGCAGCCGGGTTGATCGACATGAACATATTGGGAAAGGTTATATCGGGCTCGAAGGATTTAGAAATATTATAAATGACGAAAGACTATTATCAATTCCAAAGATTCTTGAAACCCCAAAAGGAAAGGAACAATTAGAGGATTTGGAAAACTTAAAAGTTTTGAGAAGTTTAATTGCTTAATTCAAGATTTTATTAGCAGTCCGGTTCCAAAGCTCGGGCAACCATAATCCCGGTATGTCTTTTTAATTTAAGAACATATTCACTTAGAGGTTCAGAAGTAATTTGTATTTTTTTTCCACGCAAAGGTGCATGCAGAAAATGGATTCTTCCACTCTCCATCTTTATTGCAATTCCAGTATGTGAAATGTCAAGCCCTTCGGCATTTGCCGTGATTAAAATAATATCGCCATTTTTTATTTTACTTTCAGCTTTGGCAATATTTTCCTGAGCAATGTAATATTTATCTCTATCTGTTATTTTAACTTCAATATCTTCAATTCGTTTTACAAATTCCGGATTTGTTTTTAGTTGTTTATAACTCTGAGGATGGTTACTCATAAAATTTATTTTTTTAGTAAGTTTTTCCCCGCCAATTTCTTTAGTTACATCTTTTACGATTCCTCTTTTTGCATTATCATAAAGCCAATCGGAGGCATAATGCAATCTAGAAGGGTATTCATTAATCTTTCCATTTCTATATCTAACAAGTTTAAGTTCTTTCTGGAAGTCCTTAAAAGTAGTAGCCCCCTTTTTTATACATCTAGCAAATACAAGAGAACTTTCAAAGAATGTATAACAATCCAATCCTGTTAAATGGATGACCAATTTTTCACTATCGCCTTTTTCTAAAGTAAAAGCCTCATAATCCAATCCCAGCGATGTTTTCCCAATTTCAACAATAATATCGTTAATAGGTTTTTCTACTAAATTTCCTAAAACAGCATACTCAAATTTAGAGTTACAAACCTCAATATCTGCATCGGTATAAATTGCTTGTGCAAAAATATTTGAGGAAAACAAAAATGAAATAATTATTAGCGCTAATGTTTTCATATTGGTAAATCCTCCTCAGTAGAAGAATGCGATGGAACTTGTTCCTCAAAACTTGAATGGAACATATCCAAATTTTCGAAACGAGCAAAATCTTTAACAAATTTTAATCTAACATCACCGGTTGGACCATTTCTTTGCTTGCCAACAATAATTTCCGAAATCCCTTCAGTAGATTCTCCATCAGCAAATTGAGTAATTCCATAATATTCAGGTCTATTTAGAAAAATAACAACATCAGCATCTTGTTCTATAGAGCCAGATTCTCTCAAATCCGATAGTTGCGGTCTTTTATCAGTTCTTGATTCAACGGCTCTATTAAGCTGCGATAAAGCAATTACCGGCACATTTAATTCTTTTGCTAAACCTTTTAAAGATCTCGAAATTGTTGAAATTTCCCTTTCCCTACTATCCATTTTTGAGCTTGAAGACATTAGTTGAAGGTAATCAATAATAATTAGACCTATATTTTTCTCGGCTTTTAATCTTCTTGCTTTGGCCCTAATTTCTAATACTGTTTGCCCGGGACTATCATCGATATAGATTGGAGCCTGACTTAGTTTGTGGGCTGTTCTGCTAATTCTTGAACCATCCTCAGCTTTAAATTTTCCGGTTCGCACATTATGAGCATTTATTCTTGCTTCAGCACAAATTAAACGAGTAACCAATTGAATTGTTGCCATCTCAAGACTAAAAATTGCTATTGGTACGTTGTCGTCAACAGCGGCATTTCTGGCTGCCGAAAGTGCAAATGCAGTTTTACCCATGGAGGGTCTAGCGGCAACAATAATTAAATCTGATTTTTGAAATCCCCCCAGCATTTCATCCAAACTGAAAAAACCGGTTGGAACCGAAAATGATGAAATATTTTTTGAATGAATTGCTTCAATATGCTCAATTGCCTCTCTAACTGCCCTATCCATTGATTTGTAGGACTCTTTTAGGCCAGCTTCGGTAATTTCAAATATTTTGGATTCCGCACTGTCTAATAGATCAAAAACATCCTCAGTGCCAGAATATGCGTTAGTAGCAATTTCCATAGATGAAGAGATTAACTTTCGCATAATCCATTTTTCTAAAATTACTTTGGAATGATATTCTACATTTGCAGCAGAAGATACATCTTGTCCTAATTTACTTATATAAGCAGGCCCACCAGCTCCTTCAATTTTACTATTCTTACTTAATTCTTCGTAAAGAGAAACAGAATCAATAGGTTCATTAGTTTCAAAAAGAGAAATCATTGCTTCAAAGATTAACTGATTTCTTTTATCAAAAAAACTTTCCGGTTGTAATGTTTCCATCACTTTGGGCACTGCTTCAGCATCAAGAATCATTGCACCTAAAACAATTCTTTCCACATCAACAGCGGCAGGCGGTTGTTTTACCGAGCCACTATTTATTATTTGATTATTTTGATCTTCCATTTTAACTATTTATTTAAACTGTCAAACAATTTTTTAAATTTTTGAACATCCTCCCAACAACCTCTTTTCCAATTAGGATTTCTTAATAAAGCAGCTGGGTGATAAGTCACCATCGTTTTTATGCCCTGAATTTCGTAAACATTTCCGCGCATTTTAGTAAGGCTGATTTTTTGTTTTAATAAACTTGAAGCAGCAACTAATCCTAAACATAATATCACTTTTGGTTTGATCAATTCGATCTGTTTATATAAATAAGGTGTACATTCATCCATTTCAGCAGGCAAAGGATTACGATTATTTGGCGGACGACATTTTAAAATATTAGCTATGTAAACTTCATCCCTTTCAAAATTTATTGCTTTCAGTATTTCAGTGAGTAACTTTCCGGCTCTACCTACAAACGGAACACCTTGCTTGTCCTCTTCGGCACCGGGTGCTTCACCAATAATCATTACGTCGGCATTATTGTTCCCCACTCCAAATACAAAATTTGTCCTGGTTTTTCCCAATTCACATTTTTGGCATTCATTAATGGTTTTATTAAAGGATTCTAACGTTTTACAATTTGAAAAATTTTCGAATAATGAATTAGTCGGCATATAAAAATTGGTATCCTCTTTTATTTGGTTTGGAACTGTAGTCTCACTATTTTTTAATTCAATTCTTTCAAATAGATTATCACCAAAAATATCTTTCTGGTCCTTAATCGCTTCTAGAGCTAAATTTATAGAATTATCCATTTTTCTGAAGATAGTAAATAAGAACTTTGAATATAACCATAATAGTGAAAAGTTGAAATGAACTATAGAAATATATTTAAAAATGGCAAAAAAAAAGGAAGTGAAAACTTCCTTTTATCAAAAGCATTTACTACTTATTCATTAGTTGATTTATAACGATATTCAATTTCGCCGTTCAACATTTTGGCAAGGGATTGTCTGTGCGGTTTATCTCTTTTTTCAAACTCAACAGATATTTTTTCTTGTTCAGTGTTATCCCTTTCATCAAAATCATCATCTGAGGTAGGTGCAAAAGTATTCATTAAAGCATTAAATTCAGTTTTATTATCTTCATTTATTCTTCTGGCTTCCTGAGAAGAAACAATAATTGCTTCATATAAATTTGCCGCTTTTTCCTTTAAGGTTCTTAAGTCAACCGGAATTATTCCCATGTTTATCTCCTTTATGCTAATTCACTTATAATAATTTCATTTACTTCTTTTTGTGCATCATCAAGATTATAATTATAAACATTATAATCGAATTTTTCCCTATAATTTAATTCCATTTCAGCACGTTCAATTCTCTTTTTAAAGTCTGCGTCCGACTCAGTTTTACGGTTATATAACCTATTTTTTAACTCATCAATACTTGGGGGAGAAATAAAAATTAATACCGAATCTTCATATACTTCTTTAATATTTATTGCACCTTTAACATCCACTTCTAAAACGATAGAGATACCGTCATTAATTTTATCAAAAACGGGTTCTTTTAGGGTTCCATAATAATAACCAAAAAATTTGCCCCATTCTAAAAACTCATCATTTTCTGTTTTTCCTTTAAATTCTTCGGCATTAAGGAAAAAATAATCAATTCCTTCCCTTTCCGAATTTCTCCTATTTCTAGTAGTAACAGAAGTTGAAAACGATAATTCCGGAAATCTATTAAGTACACCTTTTATTAGTGTCGTTTTTCCAGTTCCGCTAGGTGCAGAAAAAACAAAAAGTTTACCTTTTTTTTTCTCCAATTCTCACTCTATATTTTGAACTTGTTCACGAATTTTTTCAAGTTCTTCTTTAATATTTATACCTAAATGGGATATTTCCGATGAAATTGATTTACTATTTATGGTATTAACTTCTCTATTCATTTCTTGGCAAATGAAATTAAGTTTCCTTCCGATATCCTCTGATTTAACAATTGATTCATTGAACAACTTAAAATGGCTTCTTAATCGAATACATTCTTCCGTTACATCATGCTTTTCAGATAATATACCTAACTCAATTAAAAACCTATTTTCATCATCAACAAATTCATCATACAGCTTTTTTGCTTTTTCTTTAAACTTTTCAAAATATTCTTGAGTAGAAGTTTTAGCCAGCTCTTCAATTTTTTCTAAAATATTCTCAATATTATTGAGACGGTATTCTAAATCCTTTCTTAATTGAGCACCCTCTTCACTTCTCATTATAATCAAATTTTCAATTGCTTTGGTCAATGATGAAATAAATAAATCTATATTGATTTCTATATCATTTTCAGACTGCGTAAGAAAATTATCTTTGAACTGTAAAATTTGATTAATTGTTAATTCTTCATTCGTTTTAATATTGTTTTTAATATTTTCTAAAAGTGAAACAGTATTATTTAATTCAGTTTTGTTTAACGAATAATTTTCATTGAAAGAATTATTATAAGAAAGATTGATGGAAACCGTTATTTTACCTCTAATCAATTTACTTTTAACAATATCTCTAACAACAAATTCATGTTGACTCATTTCTTTTGGTAATCTAACTGTTAAATCCAGGTATCTACTATTTAAACTTTTTACTTCAGTTTCTATGGTATAATTATCCGTAGAAAAAACATCATTACCATATCCGGTCATACTTAAAAACATATTAAATCCTCAAAAAGAATAACATTAAATTTACTTAAATAATTGATAGTATTCAAAAGAAAACGAAAAGTATGGGAATAGATTAAAATGCTTCCCCAATTCCAATTTGGAATTCTATGTTGTCCAAAAAAGGTGAGTGTCTTAATCTTGTAAAAAAACTTCTTTTATCATCAGGATTATAAGCCTTAAATCCAAAATCAAGTCTAATGGGAGCAAAATCAGAGTAGTACCTAAAACCAAATCCTGCAGCTACGGCTAATTCATCATATCTCAACTGCTTAAAATCTCTCCAAACATTTCCATAATCTATAAAAAGAGCAATTCCCACTTTATCGGAGAGACGTTCCCTTCCTTCAAATGAACCTTCAAGAAGAAAAAAACCTCCCGGAGTAATGTTTCTTGCTACATTTTCAATTTCGCTTTGAGTAGGGTGATTTCGAAGTACACTTTCAGTATTCGGTAAATCATTAGCTCCCCAACCCCTTATCGAATTACTTCCCCCTGCAGTTAATCTCTGATTGTATGGGATATTATCTAAACTCCCTTGATATGATTTAATATTACCCAACTTAAATTTTGTACCAAATGAATCAAAAATATTTTTTAAAAATGGAAAGTACGCAGTAGTTGTTAATACTAATTTATAATAAGCAGTTTCACTAAAATTGTAATTTCCAATTTGGCTTATTAATAAAGGAATTGAATTACCATCTTCAGCTAAAAATGTAATTGAATACCCGCTGGTTGGAAATAAAAAATCATCCGTTTTATTTGCAACTAACTGCACACCCAGAATTGCACTTGTATTATTAGTGGTTCTAGATATTTCTTCTCTTGCTAATGAGTCTGAAATAAGACTATTAATATATTCATCTTGAAAAATGTATTTAGAGTTTTGCCAGGTAAAATATGTTGAAAGAGAAGTCACATAAATAAATGGTGGAAGTTCAAAATTTAAGTTAAGTTTTGCACCATAAATACTTGCATTCCATTGATTTTTCTTTTTTTCCAATGTATAAAAAGTTTCAAGTTGTGTATTAATTGGCTTTCCAAAAATAAACGGCTGCTCAATTCCAATTCTTGCATCAGCAAAACCAAAAATGTTATTACTTGCAAGATTTGCTTCTGTAATAAATTCTGTAATGTTTTGAGCAGCAGCGGAAGTACTAATAGTAAGTTTTCGAGCATTTCCAATGAAATTTTTATTGCTATAAGTAAGGCCCAATCCTAGTTTAAAAGTATTTTCTTCATTAATACCTATTATTTCCGGGGATAATTCATTTAGCAAACCGACTTTTGTTATAATATCAATAGGAACATACGTTCCTGCAGTGTCATTTACACTTCCGGCTATTACGGCCGAAGAAAACAAGTTAGTTCTATACAATCTAATTTGGGCAAGTTTTAATTCGCTGTACTTATAATATTTTTCCGGTAAGATATTGGCTATGTCTTTAATCAAATTCGAACTTACTAACTTTCCTCCCGGCCCGGATTTATCTACTCTTACATCACTTATTTTATACCTATTACCTAAATTGATATTTACTGTTACGTCCACTACGTTTTCCATAGTATCAATATCTACAATTGGTGTAGATAATTGAGCTAACATGTAACCTTTATCTTGTAAAAAAATTATAATACTATTGTTATTTACTTCAATTAATTCTTCTGAATATTGGTTTGTAGAGTCAATACTAATTTCTTCCAATATTTCAGAGTACAACCAGCGTGGTAAGCTGTTAATACCATCAATATTGTAGTTTCGAATATTTGATGGGCTATTTTCATTAATATCAAACTTCAGATTAGCTTCCCGAACACCACTTCCTGCTATATAATAACTTGCTCTTATATCGGGCTTAAAAAAGCCTTTCGATTTATAGTAATTGCTTAAGATACTAATATCATCTTGAATACTTAGGGAATCAAAATAACTTGGAGGACTTCCAAAACTGGTGAAACTATTAATAAACTGTGAAAACCAGTTAGAACTTTCTTTAGACACAATAATTTCTGCTAATTCATCGGAATCAAAAAAATCATTTCCACTAAATTCAACACTTACTAATTCAATAGGTTCGTCAGATTGCCCAAGGATATTAATATCGGCAATGAAAAAAAACAGCATTACTAACAGAATAGTATTATAAAATTGTATGTAATTCATTAAATTAATTTTTTATTATTACTTTTGTTCCAACATTAACAACAGATAATAATTCATCAACGTTTTCATTGCTGATAGCTATTGATCCATTTGTCCAATTAAATACAAAAGGAAGATTCTTAAATATTAAATTGTATTCCCCAATTCCCTGTATTCCTATATCACTTCCTAATGGTGTTTCCCCAAAAGAACAACCCGTTGATTTTATACTATTGGAAATTGCTAAATATTCTTTTCTGGAAATTATTTTCATTTTTAAGGCTTCAGCAGCATCAGATATTTTCGGATAATTCAAATAAAGTTTCTTATAATAAGTATGTTTTGAATCAATTTTACAGATTTTAAACTTACCACTCGGTGTAATAAAATCATCTTTTGATAATTTTAGAGATCCTTTATTTCTCCCAAATACTGCATTAAATTTCTTTACCAAAGTAGTGTCGGAATATAATTCCAAAGTATAGTTTTTTCGATCGACTATAATTGACGGGTTAGTAATCTTATCAATATTATTATTATTTTTTGCTTCATCTAATGTTATTTCTCTTAAATTAATAATTATTCCATAAGCAACAATACCAGTAAAAAAAACAATAATACTACTAATAATATAGATTATGTTTCGCAGCATAAAATTTTTACTAATCCATCAAAAGAAATTTTAAACTGAAATATACTAAAGTGATTAATGAAATTTGGGGCAATAATAGAATCTTTTGTGTCTCGAAATGTTTAAAATAAAAAATCTTCCCTCTGAGAAGGAAGATTCTATTAATAATTATTTACTTTTATAAGGAGTAAAAATTAACCGAATATTAGGATGCTTTTTGTAAGTCTTTAGTTAACCAATTTCTGGATTTCAAATAATACTTTTTAATAACTGTTTCATCAAATTCTAGAGCCCAAATAACATCTGGATTTACTTGAGTGATAATTTCTTCATCAGCATTATTAAATTTTAACCTATGATAGTAGATTTCACCATTTATACTTTTGTATAAATTATGGTTTAATTTGTTACTTCCTCTGTTATCAATTGTCCAGTCAAATTTTTCTGCTTCGTACATAATTAATCTCCCTCCTAGAATTTCAATTTGTTATTTGCCCTTACTAGCCAATATTGGTGCCAGTCTAAAATTGTTAATATTTGGCTCATTTTCGCATATTTTGCAATATTTACTGTATCTTTTTTTTAATCAAAAAAATACAATTGCCTCATTTTGAGACCTTAATATTGTTTATAGATGTTGGTTTTAAACGGTTATTTTGGTTGGTATCGAAAACAAATTTTGAATAATATCACCAAACACCTGAAATTGTACAGATTAGTTTGATTATTTTAAGGGATATGTGCTCTTAATAATACTAGAAAGGATAAATCAATAGATTATTCTTCATATAGTGAGTGCAAATGTAAATTCTTTATTTTACACCTCACTAAAATGAAATGGTAATTTTTTGGATGGATATTCAAAAAGAGACAATCTTTCAAAAGAATTTCTGGTTTTTATCCTTGGATTGAGTCAGGGATAATTTGATTGTTATGAATATTCCCAGCAGATTTATTTTGTTTAAAGAAATACAGATAAAAAAATTATAAAAATCACTAAAAATAAATGACATACTTTTAATTATTGCCCATAAAAGTACATTTAATCAAATATATTCATTATTTCTAATCAGTTAGCATGAATAAATATTATTTTTCTTGTGCTAATTTTACATCAAACCAAAACTCAATAGGATCCATATTAACCGTCATTTCTTGTTTACTAGATCTGTTCTTTCCTCGCATTCCCCCTTTTCTACCACCACCAGACATTTCACCTGCTTGCCCCTTACTCCTGGAGTTTCGATCACCACCCGAAGGTTTTTCAAACTCCCCAGATTCAAAACCTACCTCCAGTAATTCACCAGGTAAAGCATCAATATAAAAACTGCTATTTTTGTCGGTTGATAGCGGCACTTTAAGCTCATAAACAAGTTGTTGCATATTGTAGTCAATTTTAGCTTCAAGTCCGAAATCATTAATATTAGAAAAAGCATTTAGAGGAAAATTATCACTATTTACTATGAGCAATTCATTTTGATTTGCTTTAAAAGAATCCACCATTTTTGACATTTTTTCGTTATTTGGTTGAGCCTTTTTATCCTGGCGATCTCCACTTTCCACCGGCTCATTTTTGTCCCTTTTTATCGGATATTGTATACCAATTTTTTCTCCATCACTATCTTGAGGATTCAGCCAAACTGTAAAACCTGTCCTTAATATTTTCGTGATTTTATTGTTATCTGATGTAGCTAGACAAAAATAAATATATTCACCATTATTTTTAATCCCCACCACTACTTTTTCTTCATCATAATATTTCAACGATCCCTGCCAATCATTCTTATAACCATCAATATTAATTTCATTATTTAGCCAACTGCTATTAACCAAACTTTCTGAACAACCAAAAGTTAAAATAGAAATTAATAGAATTATAAAATTAAAAATTTTGTTTTTTCGAATTTTCATGACTCTGTCCAATTTATGTTAATTATCTTTAATTACTTCAAAACTTAATGTGTCGCTTGCAAAAGCACTAAAAATACCTAATCCGTTACTAATATTACTCAACGGCTCATTTAGATTTCTCGAATCCTGCTCGCTTGTATCATATAAATCAGCATACTCTTGATTAACTTTATAGAGAATAGCAAAATGTCTTCCATAATGGGTAATTATTCGCCGAGTTATACTATACTCACGCGTTGCGGAGGGCAATGAAATAAACCTTCGATTAATTGCAAAAGGTAAATCAGAGTATATCGATTCCGGATTTTCTTCTATATTTTCGATAACAACATAGTAAAGGGTACTATCAACATTATCCCAAGAAATGAGTATTGAATTAGAATCACTAATAAAACCACCTCCTCCAAAAGGACCACCTGAATCTAATTCTTCCAGTTCTAATATTTCTTTAGAAAGATTCATATTTTGAGGTTTAAAAGGAACCTCTGTTTCACCACTAATAACTTGATCTTCAAATAAAATTTCAATTTTAAAATGATCATATGAATTCACATTCAAATCAAATCCATTATATACATAATAACCTTCTTCATCTATATCGTTCTCTAATAAATATGATTTCCCATTTTTCATTAAAGTTATAGTTGCATCAGTAATTGCGGTTGCTATTGTATCTTCGGAGCCTAGTGATAATGTTTTGGTTAATTGAATATTTTTAACTGGCTGCCCCTCGTATAAATACGCAGTAACAACGAGCAATTCATTTTCATTTTCCGAAATAGTGGTATCTTCACAAGAAATAAAAACAATAAATATTAAAAATATTAATAGATGACCCAATTTGTTTTTCTTAAGAAGCATATCTATACACCTAATTTTTTTTAACTTTAAAAAATAAATTTCACAAAAACAGTTGGCGTAATACCTAACATAGTCACATCGGTTATTACTATTGGTGATGATTCTAAATCATACTTTTTATACCAGATATTTTCCTGATTATATACGTTAAAAATTGATAATCCAAACTCTCCATTTAAGCTTCTATTTTTGAATTTATATGCTGCACTTAAATCAAGTCTATGATAATCAGGGAACCGATAAGCATTTTTGTTACTTACATGGATATAACCATTATTCTCACCATTCAGAAGCGGCAAATAATACTGGCTTTCCGGAGCGGTATAAGCTTTTCCGGTAGAATAGACCCAGGCTGCTGAAAGATTCCATTTTTCAGTAGAATAAGTACTGACAAATTTTATTTCATGCCTTCTATCATGATTAGCAGGAAATGGAGAGCCATCATTGAATTCAGCAAATTCATTTTCAACCTTTCCTAAGGTATAGCTAATCCACCCATTTAGTGCCCCGAATTTTTTTTGAACCAAAAATTCTATTCCTTTTGAAATACTTGTACCAATAAAAAAATTAGCCAAAAAAGTATTTGTACTATTTTCTAAAATATTTCTCCTTGTTGGAACTCTTTGAGTAAATTCAACTATATTTTCCAAATCCTTATAATATCCTTCAACACTAAATAAATAATCATCTGTTTCAAATTCCGTCCCTAAAATAAAATGCTCGGCAAAACCAGGTTCTAACTCTTCATTAGCTACAAGCCAAAAATCACGTCCTCCTTCTAGCACATCTTCATTTGTAATTTGATTAATAAATTGATAGTTAAATCCCCACGCCCCTCTTAATTTCATCCAATCAAAAACTTTATACGAAAATGCTGCTCTCGGTTCAATATATATTTTTCCCGTACCATCAAAGTGTGTTGCCCTTCCCCCAATGGTAAATTCAATTGATTCCGAAAGTTTTAATTTGTCTTGAATATAAAAGGCAGATTGTAAAGTGGAACCTTCTGAATTAATTATATCTATAGAATCATTAATTATAAAATTATACTCAGTACCAATTTTTGATATCCAAGTCCCAAATCCTAATTTATGATCCCTCGCAATTTCCCACTCATTATCCAATCGAAAAGTTAAGTCTTCAATAGAATTTTCCTGAATTCGACTAAAGGAATTAAAACCAAGACTAGCACTATCATTCTCAACATTTTGATTTAATGATGTATTAAAATTCTCGTCACTAAAATAGTTTGTATTTGATATTATAAAATCAGAGAAAAGCCTGCTTGACCATTGTCTTGACCATTTAATGCTCGCACCTATATTTCCCCAATTAGTGAGATCTGTACTTTCTCGTGTGGCTGCATTTGCACCATCAAATTGCGATAAATCTGTTGGTTCTTGTGATTCATCTAAATAATCTTCACCATTATAAAAACTAACCGATACGAAATCATCATCCGTTATTTCATAAGATACCTTTGCATTCAAATCGAAAAAATAAAACGAAGGCAGCACTTCTGTTTGAACTTGATTAGATCCTCTACCGCCTCCTCTTTGTGTTGGATTGTCTGTTGTGCTTTCTCCTCCGCTTAAGAACTCAAAAATGGTATCATACATGCCGCTATTTATAAAATCAGCATAAGATCTTCTCGCAGATAATAATATACTCCCTTTATTAGATAGCGGAACTTGAGCAACTGCGTTCGCACTAAGTAAATTAGCACCCATACTTAATTGAAAATTATTCAAGTCCCCCGTCTTTCCAGTTAAATCAACAACACTGGAAAGTCTTCCCCCATATTTTGCCGGATAACCACCTTTATATACTTGGACATCTTTAATTGCTTCGGAATTGAAAGCACTAAAAAATCCGAAAAAATGATCAACATGATAAACGGTCATACCATCAAGTAAAACCAGGTTTTGATCCGGTGTACCGCCCCGTACATACAAACCGGATGACCCATCACCAATACCACTTATACCGGGCAGTAATTGAAGAGAACGAAAGATATCAACTTCACCAAGGTTAGGCAAAACTGCAATTTGTTTGGGAGAAATTGTAATCTGGCTAACTCCCTCGGCAGATTTCCATATTTTATACTCATCGGCAGTAACAATCACTTCATCAGATTCATAAGTGATAGGGTTCAATTTTATATCAAATAGCTTATTATTATTCAAATTATTCTCAATTTCAATAACCTGTGATTGATACCCAATATAGGATATTTGCAGTTTAACTTTCCCAATCGGTGCGTTCACAATAACAAAGTAACCTCTAGAATTTGTAGTAGTTCCTATTTCACTATCTAATAATACATTTGCATAAACAAGAAATTCACCACTTTCGGCATCACTTACGTAACCTTTTATATCATTGGCATTTTGTGAATAGTATATTGGATTTATAAAAAAGATTATAGATAGAAATATCATATAATTGATGATTGAACCAAACATTGTTGCCATGTTTGCCTTAAGGATAATTGACTAAAATATTTTAAATCATCTCTTTGACACATTTAACTTAACAAAGGTTTAAAATAGGTAAACTAGAATAGAGTAAATATTTGGGTAAGAAAAAGTGCTAATTTTATTTCGAATTCAATTTAGACATCATAATTTTGCCACCATAAACAAGGATCAAAACCATTGATTGATTTCAACAATAAAGACTTAATCTGGATGTATTTGATAGGTAAAACAAGTAGAAAAGATTAATAAAATTACAGTGCCGCTATTTAAGCAGCACTGTAATATATTGTGTATCTAATTACAACCCAAATGATATTTGAAAAACATGGTTTGCATCAAAATATTGAACATCTCTGAATGCATAATCAACCATTAGATCAACGCCATCTAGATCATATTTTAATCCAATACCTGCAGTAAGACCATAAAGATAATCTTCATCTTCTACATCCGGAGCAAAAGAATAACCACCGCGAACAAATAGAAGCTGATCATAAACATATTCTGCTCCTAATTTGTATTCATCCCCAGAAAAATTATTATTCTGGAATGACGAAGAAAGATTTAACGTATTAAGATCATCAATACTTGGTGCATATGCAAACCCTATTTCAAATTGTGATGGAATTTCAAATGGGGCTGAATTTGATTGATAAAACTGCGGAGGCCTATTAAAATTATCGACGTCGGCTTGTTGTAATAGACCGGCGCCATCATATTGCATTTCTGCTCCAAGATTTTTTATGGCAACAGCAAAAGCCAAACCATTTACATCAGCTAAATTATCATACGATACGCCAATATTAAATGCCATGCCTGTCGCATCAACCTGCCCTAGTGTCTCAGAAATATAATTTGCCGTAACACCAACTGCAATGTTATCTGTAAGCAATTTAGAGTAGCTGATACCAGCAACCAACATTTGCGGTGTAAAGGTAGCACCTGTTCCGTCAGGGTCTTGAGTAGTAGTTACAAATATATCGTCTATTGATAATGATTTTACATTAAAAGAGACAACTCCAAATCCTTCAATTTTAGCTGCTACTGCTCCATATTGAACACCTATATCAGCTATATGTGTCATATGAGAGAATGTAACTGCTACAGATTTATCAAGCTTAGCTACACCAGCAGGATTCCAATATAGCGCTTCAATACCATAAGCCGAAGCAATATTTGCTCCACCCATAGCCATTGAACGAGCACCCACAGGAATATTCAGCTGTGAAGCACCACCGGTACCTGTTCGTTCTCCACCGGATGCAAAAGTTACAGTAGTAATACCCAGAAGAATAAACAGGCTTAAAAATAATTTATATATTTTAGTCATTTTAACTCCATTATTTTTAAACATTCTATTAGAATCTATCCAATATTTGTTGTTCTTGGATAATTGCCATTTTGAGAACTTTTGATTTACCAATGTCAGGCATATCTATATATGCTATATACAATCCACTTGCAACAGGTAAGCCCGAATCATTTGCTAAATCCCATCGTTCGAATTGAGTACTCGTATTTTTCTCAATTGTTTTTACATGAACTCCGGCAAGATTAAAAATTCTAATAGTAGCTCTATCAGGTAAATGACTGAACGTCACAAACCTATTATATTTATTTATTTCTTCTGAGTTAACAGCATAATATGGATTTGGAAATACATTTATATCTTTAATCTCATTTGCTGCCAACTGCGAATCGTTTGTTGGTTGAGGTGCTGAGAAATAAAATTCATCAGAATCAGCAGCATTAGGAATTGTCATCCTAATTCTAAAGGTTGTGCCAACCTCAGGTTGTTCTTCAGTTCCTCCACCTCCTTGGTTTTGATTCCAATTCATTAGCATCATTCTTGCAAAATACTCTGTCCAACCATTACCTCTCGTATCAGGATTTGCTGCAACAGCAGTATTATACCCTGTTTCCCCAGGTGACTGATCTTCTGGCATATACCAATATACCCAGTCGGACGCTGGATCATTGTTGCCTCCAGAAGCCTCATGATCAAGAGTAAAACCAAATGTTGGAGGAAACGGAGTTCCGACTGTATCAGCTTCATCTAAAATAACAGGAATCATTCTTACGTCGTCATCAGAGTTATCAAGGTTTGGGCCTAAATACCATAATTCAAATGGCACCGGATAAGTTCCGGCAGTAATGTTACCGTCATGGAATTCTGATGGCCACACACCCATTCCACCAGTAGCCGTAAATCTCATTTCCAAATTATTCGGGATTAATAAAGGCCAATGCGCATCATTACGTGTCCAACGTCCAATAGCTGCAGCATGATCTCCAATTGTTTTTGATCCGGCAACTACAAAATAGAATCCTCCTGCAGCCTGCATTGCATCATTTACACCCAAAGCACCACCATTTGGTGATTGAAGAACATCTCTATACCAATCAGCTGAAATTGCGTTAAGATCAGTAGGAGGAGACGTTATTTCATAAGATGCTAAAGCTGTCGCAGCCAATGGTCCATTCGCATTGGCAGTTAAATCAATAGCTTTAATATCCAATGGAGCACCGGAAACTCTAATTTGTATTCCATCAATAATTGGTGATTCAGCATCAGAGTTTTGGTTAGTTTGGTTTTCAAGCATTCTTACACCATCCGACCTATCAAGGTGCCAAACATCAATAATTTCTTCATGTACAGCACCAGTATCATCAACAGTAGTAACAGTTAGTTTATCAAACGAAACGGTATAGTCTAATCCTGTTAATTTTGTAGGGTCTACAATAATAGGATACGTGAAACCATCACTAGCACCCTCAGCAGGAGTTAAGTTTCTTGTTACGGCAAGGGTATCCGCATAACTTGCGGCGAAAATATCTCCTGGATCCTTACTATGTGGAACCACAGTAAATACTTGCAATGGATTTTCCAAATTATTTGGAACAACATCTTCCGGATTATAGCTATAAGAAGTAACTGCAAAATAATATCTTATGCCATTAATAAGCGGAGTTCCTCCATTGAGAGCATCAGTCCTTATATCAAGATATCTTCTAATTTCGGTATCATTACCAAACTGAACAGGAACATTTACAACCTCTCCGGTTTTTGTATCAAAAACATCATCTTTTATCTTTCCAATACCATCGTTTACATCAAAAGTAGCAATCCTAATTCCGGCAGAAACATCTGCAGAAGTAGAAGGTAATTGGTAAACATTATATCCTTGGAAGACAAATCCTTTATCATCGGTTGATTCCGTCTCATCAACTCTATCTTGGTTTTCACCCCAATCAAGAACAATCTGTTTATCTAATTCTATTACTGCCACTTCCGGCGTTTTAGGCGGAATTGGAAGATTAAAAAAGTTATCATAAGCTAATTGAGCTTGCTGATCATAAAATTTTAATAAACCAATTGCAGAGATTCTATCAACTCCCTCAATCGCTCCGGCAAATATTTCTGCAACAACAACCTCTTGTGTATCTCCAATCGCCATTGTAAACGGACCGGATGCAGACCCAATTCTTCTATCTCCACCAGGTAAGGATTGACCATCAATCCAGCCGGTTCTTGATTGCGGATCGCCTGATAAAACAAATTTAGTTGGTTCCAGGGTATTTGGATCAACAAACTGATCACCGGTTAACCCAACTTTACCTTGGAAAAAATTATAAAATTGAGTTGATCCTTGGGGATCTCCTTGGGTTGGATCAACAACGGTTGCGTCTCCACGGGCAAAATAGTAAAATGCTGTCATAGGCAAATTAATTTTACCTGGACCTACATTCTGCCCATTGAATATACCAAAATCTACAGCATCATCGACACCATTTTTGTTTCTATCTTCACCTGGAACTCCATCTAAAAGGGGTCCCTGAAAGAAGTCGAAGCCGACTGCAGGAGGTGGAAGTGGGCTATAAGTCGCATCGTTTGCCTGTGCATTATAGCAGTAGCCCAAGCTTAGTGTTGTATCACAACCGGCAAAATCATCACCTGAATTTCCTAAATCAACATCTGACCACATTGAGAGATACATATCAAGAAAATCAGTTTCTGATTTATTTATTAATTTATATTTTCTAAAAAACGTGTTACCCAGAGCTCCTGTTTGAGAATAAGCCCAAAAGGTTGCTTGCATTTCGATTCCCAGCGGTTGTGCGCCATACAAAAATGTTGTGATCGTTGGATCTAGATCGTTTGCCACAAACCAAATCGTTTGATCGGCACCAGGTACACCCGGAATATCAACATCCGAATTATAGGTTCCATCACCATCTACATCATCATATTCTGCACCATCTGCTGCAGGCCATTCGACCCAATCTAATTCGTACTGAGCTCTAATTGCATCGGCGGAACTTCCTTCATCTATAGCATCCCCGGATAAATCAACGGGGGGACCTCCAGGATAAACATCAGGTCTAACCCTATATATTCGATTCTTATCAAGCTCCGGGTCTTCAGGTGAACCACCTGGCAAGATTTTACCTGGCTGTAAACCCTGTCTGTATGCTGACCCACCAACGCGTACCTGTGGATCACCTTCAATTCTGGCACCCCAGAGTAATCCTGATTCGAAAACAGCTGCTTTTCCACTCCCTTTTGGAAAAACCGCCCCGGAGTTTCCTGCTGCGTCAATATCCGAGTTACCGTCATTATATATATAAGTAGACACATTATTGATATTCATAAAAGTTCGCGACGGAGAACCTTCTGTTTTTTTTAGCGAATTTTTTTCACTTTTTTTCCCTTCCGCAAAATGTTCTGCAAAAATCAACAAACAACCCAGCAGAACAAAAAAGAAGAGATTTATTTTATTTGATTTCATAGACATTTATACTCCTATTTCAATTTTGATATCATTCAAATTAGTATTCTACACGTACTCCAAATCTAATTTGACGTGGTGGTCCATAAAAATATGGAGTTGTTGTATAAGCTGCCCCAGTAGTAGCAAATTGCCATTGCTGAGAATAATCAATGTTTAATGCACTATACAAAGCTTCATATTCAGGTCCAAATGTTTCAACTAGTTGCCCGCCTGTTGAAGGATCACTAAGGTAACCATCGTCATCAACTGATCCTGTTCTTAAGAATACATTTTGAATATTCAATGCATCAAATAAATTAATAACATGTACGTATACATTGAGATCAAATAATTCAGATATATTAAAGGTTTTATCAATCCTTAGGTCAACTTGTAACGTAGCAGGAGTTGTAGAACTATTTAATGGTTCAATAGGTTGTCTATCTCTTGCATCACCTTCTAAATCAGCTCCTCCAATTCCGGTTGTATATGGATGTCCACTTGTAAAAGTTGCTAAAGCGGAAATACCAAATCTTTCTAACCATTGTGGACCATCATCAATTCCAAATCTATAATCCATATTCACACTTCCGCTAAAACTATTATTGAATTCAAGCGGGGATACATATTGAGGGGCAAAAATAGTCTGTCCATCCAATGGCGCTCCTACTATACCTCGGTTTGAGTTTGGGAATGAACCTGTTCCACGCGCATCTTGAAATGAAACGGACGCATTGGCTTGAAATCGTTCTATCCTTCTCATATTAAAAGATATTTCAAGTCCCTTTGTAGTTGCAAAATCTCCGTTTTCCAATACACTATAATCTTGAAATTCTGAATTGTTATCTACATCAATATTATTATAAACTACTTGATCTTGAATATCTTTATAGTATCCAGTAATATCAAAGGAACCAAATTCCCCTATCTGTTGAGTAAATCCAATATCATACTGTGTTGTTCGCGTAGGACGAATATCAAAACCAACAGGTGCATTAATTTGAAATCCACCAGCTAGATTTACAGATGTGGCATAAGGACCGTTATATGCGTCTCTTAGTCTTGTCTGTTGAACAAACTTTCCGTATTGAGCATGAAACACTGTTTGATCGGTAACAGCAAAAGAGATACCTAATCTTGGACTTACAGCCGAAAACGTTGGAACATCTTCCCAACCTTCCGGAATTATTTGTTTTGAGGATTTTATAAATGATAATTCAGGCCTTGTTGGATCAATCATTCTTTGATTATCTATATCAATATAATCGAATCTCAGACCAACATTAACAATCAAATCTTTCCATTCAATTTTATCTTGAATATAAGCCCCAAATAATATTGGCTGTTTAGGAGCTATTTGTCCGGCCTCAAAATTATCATCACCGTCATATTTTTCACCAAATAAATCATAGCCATAGTTATTTACTCCACGACCTATTATGACTTCTTCATCCGTTTGTTTAAGAGGATTATCATTGGCTAATAAATCATTAGCATTTAGAAGACCAGCAATTGCCATTACCGGTTCGTTCGCCCAGGCATAATTTCGGATAGTAAACATTTGTAATTCCGCTCCAGCTTTAACTGAATGCTCTTTTCCGAATTCCATCGAAAGTGCTCCAGCAAAATTGAACTTTTCACGTCTCGATTTCTGATAGTTTGCCATTACATCACCTGGCCCGTTAAAACTAAAGGTGAAAATATTAAGTCTGGCAGGTCTTTGGAATCTACCCGTATTGTCATCAGTATCTCTTGCCCAGGTAACACCGGCTGCAGCATTTGCAACACTATCACCATAACCTAACCAATTATCTTTTAATAGCGGATCATAGATATCGGTATTATTAAAAGAGTAACCAGCACTCACTTCGTAAAATGTGGTAGAATTTAATATGTGTGTAGCTTTAAAACTAAAAGCTCCATCAGTAAAGTCTCTTGTTGATATTCTATCGGCATTTAAGAAACTAGCAATGTCTCCACCAACTCTACCGTACCAAGGATATTCATCTTGGCTTTCAGTATAACTACCAACCAATCTGAAAATAAAGGGATTAAAATCAAGAGTAAGTGTACCTGAACCGGTAATAGTTTCCATTGAATTATTTCTTAATGCGCCGGCTGGATATGTAAAATCTATTGTATCCCCTGAAGCAGGATCACCAATTAGTCCCAAATTTATTCCAGGCAGCGGTTGAGGATTTTGATCTGCTTGGAAACTATAATTCCCCAAAAGGAAAAGCTTAATTCGTTCATCAAATACTGGCCCGCTTAAGGTTCCAATCATATCGCTATAGCCATACCAATGGGTACCCAACCTTTCTTTCCCATCATGTCTATCATCTTTTCCCTTAAAGGATATATTATCTGTAATATATTCTGCACTAACTCTCCAATTTGATGTACCTGTTTTCATTTGCGTATATATTATTCCTGAATTTGCACCCCCATATTCAGCTGTATAACCGCCAGATTGTACTTGAATTTCTTCTACTGCATCTTGTACAATAGTTACGGCTCTTCCTCCGACTACAGGATCTGTGATAGAAGCACCCTCAAGATAAAATCCAACTTCATCTTGGCGACCACCCCTTACGAACACTGTATTATCTTGAAATGTGACACCGGGAGTTAATGCAAGAATTTCATTTAACCCTCTAACCGGCAAAGCCTCAATATCTTCACTAGTGGCTATTCGACTCGCATTTGTGGCAAATTTATTTACAAGAGGCCTCTCTGCAACAACGGAAATTTCCTGAACTGTAAAACCTTCACCTGCTAAATCGAAATTAACCTCAAGTGTTAATCCGGCATTTACTCTAAGGTTAGAAATTATTTTAGATTGGTAACCAACAAATGATGCCTTTACTTCATGAGCACCTGCTTGTACATTTGTTATTGTGAAATCCCCATTAATATCGGTAGCTGCACCAAGAGAACTTCCAATTACTATTATGTTAGCCCCAATGAGAGGCTCGCCAGTTCCCATTTCAGTCACTTTTCCTTTGATTTTACCCGTCTGACCAAAGATGACTAGCGGAACCAGAAATAGTAATATCAAAAATGTTAATTTTTGTATCATATGATAACTCCTTTGTTGAATAACAATAAATTGTCTTAAATTTTTTAGCTCTCCTATATTTGTGAAAAAATAGTTATTTAGAAAAATTACTTTCTTTTTTATTTAGTGAGACAAATAGTTATTTAGTTAACTATAATCTTAAGGCTAGAGTGGAATAAAAACAATCCAGAATTTTCCCTCCATTTTAACTGACGGCAAGGCTATCCTATTAAGACGTATAAGAGGCAAAAAAGTTTTAAAAAATCTTAATATAAATTAATGTAATTAGATATTTTATAATTAATTATTAATAATATAATAATTACTTAATATATATTAGGACTAGAGTTTAGTAATCCGGAAATAAGAATTTGAATTGAACGAATTGATAAATTATATTATTTCTACCTAGTTGAATAATAATGGGATGATAAATATTCGGAATAAAAAAATATTTCCTGGTGGTTTAGGAGTTAAAGTATTTGAAACATCTCTTAACCCTAAATTCTTAAGTATGAAGTTGGAAATTAATGTTTCCTCTACAATTACACAATTTGAAAATAACCTGAGCATGCTCTTTCAAACAATAGAGAATTTAATCCTTGCGATTCAGCTATTTAATTCCACATTTTTTGAAGAAATTTTCGAGTCCGGATTTTCACTTCTTGTTAGGGCAATTGAAGTCTTGATTTATTGTAAACCTAGGTCAAACGAGGTTAAAATTCATATTGAAAAATTTGTTTCAGATTTATTGATTTCAGAAGTTGTATAGCTGCTTAAATCCACCATTGCAGACAAGACAAGATTAAATAAAATTCCTAGTGCAAATTACAACCTCTTTAAATTAAAAAATCCAGTACAAACCGGATTTTTTTCTCCGCGAGCAAGACTCGAATTTAAAATTTTAACCATAATCTATATAGAACATTGAATTGCAAAATATTCACCCGCCCAAACTCCTTAACACGGATGTAAAGCCTGAGCGGGTATCTTCCCTAGGGCCCCCATTAACTAAACTAAAATATAAAACTTAAAATAAATAAGCAAAAGTTAAATATAATTTTATTTTCTTATTTAAAATGTATTATCTTAGGTAAGATATGAATAATGGATAATTATAAATTGACACAGTTGTTGAAAAATGTATTATGCATGTACATGTCTCGTACGGCCGAAAAAGCTCTCTCGATTAGCGGGGAGAGACCAAGAAATATTAGCTTGATAAGAATAAATGAATAAGAAGCTAAATAACGACAAATCATGTATAAATACTAAATAAGAGAAAAATTAATAACAAAAATAATTTCGGTATAACGTACATTTTTTAAAATGTTCTCATAGCAATTAAGAGCTCTGTATAAATTATAGTTATGTTTATAATACTAAGGGATTTATAAGTTATAATATACCGGAATCAAACAAAGAATTACATTTTATTTGATTAGCAAAAGTTTACGTATTTGAGATTTGCCAAATGAATTTACTACTGCGTAATAAACCCCGCTATTATACCTTTCAGCATTCCAGTAATATGTAAATTTTTCATCATGGGTTGCAATGTATTCTTTAGTTATCAATTTGCGTCCTAAAATATCATAAATATTTAAGGAGTATTTTTCAGGTATATTCTTAGGTGACACACTAAATTCTATTGTGGTAGAGGGATTAAACGGATTCGGATAAGCCGGTAGCAGTTTAAAAGTATTTACGCCATACAATTCATTTTTTTCTACAGAAGTTACTTCATCATATTCAACAGCTCCAATATCTATAATATCGTCGATAATTCTTGCATTTCCAAAATAATCGGAATCACCATGAATTAACGGTTCAATAATTTCACCATTATCAATAGAGGGAGAATTTACATTTAAATTAAAATTTCCATTTTTCGGATCAACGAGCATCGGGTTTGCATAAATTGAGTTTTCTTCTTGCCCTGAACCGATCCGATAACTATCATAATCAGAATAGAAAACAGAGCCCCAATACCACTCCGGATTACCCTCTGTAAAATAGATATTATTGCTAAAAATATTGTTAGTACCTGTATTTGTTCTGTTGTCTATCATAGGGATATTTGATTTTGAATGAACGATATTATTTGCAATGATGTTATTTACACAATAATATTGAACCAGAATTTCAGCACCCCAATCGAATTTTTCACTGTTATTTTTATATAATGTATTATTAATTATTTTACAGTTATCAGTTGAACCTCTTTGACTATCATATCCACCAAAGGCAATTCCTAAAACAATATTTTCCTTTACTAAGTTATTTCTCACAATTATTCCACTTGTTGCTTTCCCACTATGCTCACTAGCAATCTCGATTCCTATGTTGCAATTATAAACTGTATTTCTTTCTAAAATTATATCCTTGCCGCCATCAATATAAAAACCAACAGCACTCGCTTCATCTCCGTAAGCTTGATTTCCCCTACTATCAATATTGTAGGCAATGTTGCTTACAACTAACCCATCTCTTGCTTGATCAAGTTCCGGGTTCGGACATTCACCTTCATGACCAATAAAGTCATAAGCAATATTATTGTTATCATGAACAATATTATTTGATACTACAAATTTTTCAACATTACCATTTAAGACAAGAGATTCACTCCAACCCAGCTTACAATTATATATTTCATTTCCATCGATCAAAATATCGCTAATCGGAACTGTTTGGTCGGTTCCATAAACGGCAAGGCCATGAGCCCCAGCATTATTAGCATTTTGCTGAATAGTGTATATTTTATTTCTAATAATTTCTACATTATTAAGAGAGCCATAAAGCCAAATTCCAGCTGGGAAAACATTATTGTCTGATAAAACAATATTTCTAATTTCGAATCCAATTATTTTTATAAAGCTTTTATCAACAATTCTAACTAATCCTTGAGGCCAATCGCCGCTAAACGATATTCCATTTCCATCTATAATAGGACTTTCATTCGGGTAATTCATTAAAACAATATGACCGTTAATATTATCTCCACTTCGCGGGAAAGTGATTTTCTCAAAGTAAGGATCATTTTTTTCTCTAACAAAGATTGTATCTCCAGCTACAGCCACACTAAGTGCATCTTGGATAATATTGAAGTCTCCACCCGATTCTGCAACTATGATGATCTTAGACCAAAAAACACACGGTGTTAACATCAAAGCAATAAATAAATATTTAGTTATTCTTTTTATCATTATGTTCTACTTTGTTAATTCCAGTTTATTTTTTGCAAGTTCAGTAACTTTATTAATTGCTCCCGGGAAAGTCTGTCTAATATCAATATTATCAGATGAAATTAGAATCTCCTTTAATGATTTCATAAAAACATCCTTAAACTCGGTTGCTACATTAATTTTATTAATTCCTAATTCAACAGCTTTCTTTAAATCTGCGTGAGGTATACCGGAAGAACCATGCAGAACGAGTGCCGTATTAGGTATAGCCTTTTTTATTTCAATGAGTCGCTCAAAATCTAATTTTGGTGTTTCTTTATAAAAACCATGGGCTGTGCCGATGGCAATTGCTAGGGAATCTACTTTCGTTTGCTCAACAAAAAGTTTTGCTTCTTCACTTTTTGTAAATTTATCTCCAGAATCGTGATTTTGTCCTAACTTAGCAATATATCCCAATTCGGCTTCAACCGGTACACTATATTTTTGGGCTAGTGCTACTACTTTTTTTGTAAGTTCAACATTTTTTTCAAAAGCTAATTCACTTCCATCAATCATTACAGAATCAAATCCAGCTTCCAAACAATCACTAACCAGCTCAACCGAATTTCCATGATCCAAATGAAGCCATCCTTCTACTTTATATTCTTTGAGAGCTGCCTTTGCAAGACCAACAGCTGTATTTAGTCCCATGTAATCAATAGAACTTTTTGATAGTTGAAGAATTATCGGAGATTCTAATTCTTTTGCAGCAATGAGCAAACCTTTTAATGTTTCAAGATTGTAAAAATTTGCCGCTATTAAAGCTGAACCTTCATTTTGGCATTGCCGAAGTTTCTCACGTAAATTCATTTATTTTAATATCTCCATTTTAAACTCAAATGTTCTAAACATCATCGTGAAAATTTTTGATAAATCGCATCAAGCAAAGGTGTTCTATCATTATCTAAGTAATCTCCCAACAAAGGCCAAATAATTATTCCAGCTGCGTCGTTATCAATTAAATATTGGGCTTTTAGTGAAACTGCTTCCTCATCGTCGAATGAAATAAGTGTACTCTCTTTCTTACTTATTAGATACGGAGCCTGAGCTTTGGAGTCCCAATGCCTCTCGAATAAATTCATTTTTTTTTCAATGTCAGAATAAAGTATATCTTTGCCAGGTTGAAAAAAATTCGTATCCGGACCATCATGCGAGCTATATATATCCTTGCAGTTAGTATAAGAATAGCCGTAAAATGCTGAACAAAGAGTAATTTTATCTGATGGAACATTATGCGTTTCATTATACAATTTAAATGCTCCATCCAAGGATCTACCAGGATCTCCTTCAGCAGGTGCATATAATGCAGAATTATGGTTACTTATTTCCCCCCAGGATCCATGTAAATCGTAAGTCATGATATTAATGAAATCTACAATAGAACTGATTTTCTCTACCTCAATATCTAATAGATGAACAGCGGCAGCCGGCAATGAAGCAGTTAATAAATATTTTCTATCATTTTTATTTCCAAGAACTATTAAACTGTCTTGCACTGTTTGAAGCAGTTTAGTAAAATTATATTTGTCCTGATCAGTTCCATTATGGCTTTTATATCCTGGGAATTCCCAATCGATATCTATCCCGTCAAATCCGTAATTTTCAATGTGCGTAACACAGGAGTGGGCAAATATTGCACGTCTATTAGAATCGGCAGCGACTTGTGGAAAATTATAGGATGTTTCCCAGCCGCCAACGGACAAGATGACTTTAGTGCCATGCGGTTTTGCCAACTCTATTATAGATCCCCCGGGATCAATATCCGAAGGTAATGAATCAGTTTCTCCTTTAAGGAGATAGCGATCAGCAGCAGGATCCATCCCTACAATTTCACCACTTTCCAAAGGATAAAAGAATGAATAATAAATCATCGTTAATTTATCATAAGGTATATTTCCCGGGTCAAGAACTTCAGGATTCTGTTTCCAATTCCAATATCGATAACATCCTATAATTTCCTTATTCTGGCCAAAAAGCTGACCAGATATTAGAATAATTGCTAAAGGTAGAATCAAATTTAGATATTTTTTTATTTTTATTCTTCTCATACATTTATCCTTAACTTAAGTTGCTTTCATTATTAAGAATTTATTCTTCTACCCAAATAACTCCACCCTTTTCTATTGAGGGAATAATACAAGACAAACTTCCATTAGTAATTTGACTAACCAATTCAATCTTCTCCCCCAAATATGGTAAGTAAAAAACCTTTCCTTCATTTATGTTTGTGAACGTAATACTCACGTCTTTTTCCGGAATCTGTTTTGCATTCGCATCACCTTTAAGCCCCTTGTAGTTTGCAATAAATACGTGGGGTTTATTTTCCACTATCACAGTTTGTGTTGATAAAAATGGTGAAGCTTTTATAATTATTTGAGATTGATTACCAAATTGATCGGTCAATTCTGTAATAAAGTTTTCTCTGAATTTTCTAAAGCTAGAATTATCATCAATTCCTTCCCAAGCTGCATTATTAAACTCATAATTGCATAAGTCAGAATATACCTTCCCGGGGCATTGCGGAGAAAAAATATACTTTAGTTTTCCATTCGAGATTTGTTTTTGATTTTGGTTTTCAATGTTCAATAATTCCTTTATCGGGTTAATATTAACTTTTGCGCCGGTAATATCATAATCTCCGGTTTCTCCTGTAACTACCAAGCCTTTTCCATTTTCAATGAATGATTTGAGAAAGATAATTTCATTTTCAGAAATACATTTCACATCAGGTAATATTAATACTTCGCCTTTAAATTTATCAAGTGTTCGAGGGGTTACAATTTGAAATTCATTATGAGATTGCAACAATAAGTTCATTATTCCATTGTATGATTTGATAAATTCATCGGCAAAGTAGTTTCTAGTTTTAGGAGAGAAATATACGCCAATTGGGTTAATAGAAGTGCGGGGTTTATAAAAGGTATTTTCATTCTCAGAAATCCACTTGTATACAATTTTTCTAGTTTCAATATCATTTGATCCCGACATAACGTGAGCTCTAGCATCCCAACAGTTAGTTCCAGCCATAAGATTCGATAACATTAAATTCTTTATTGGGTCTTGAGGTGGAATTTTGTTTTCATCGTTCCATGAATAGCTTAACATCAAAGAAGCCTTCTCCTCAGCAAATGCACGAAATGAATACATACCAATCATTCGAGAAAACCAATCCAAAGGATTTTTACTTGCCGCATTTCCACCGCCACCGCTAAATTCATGTGCTATAACATCAACAACATTATACATCTCATATGTATCTGCACCAACCCTTACGGCTGCTTCCCCAATCCCAGGGTATATTTCTGCAAATGACTTTCCATTGGGATTTTCACTTTTAAGATTTTTATCAACTTCCGCCATAAAAGCAATTAATGTTTCAATACGGAAATCAACCCATCTTCGAAAATTTGCATCGGAAAAATCACCAAGGATTAAATCATTACGTGCATCCAATCCGGTTTTGTTTTTAAATGCTTGAACAGTATAATCATCAAAACTAGCCCAACTATCTTCCCATCCATCAAAATGAGTCATCCAATACGGAATATCAACAAAAATACCATCTATTCCGGTCTTAGCAATTTTTCGAACATGTTCCATATAAATTTCACGCCACTCTTTAGCGTATGGCGAGATCCAAACATCTTCGTCACCTTCGTCTATCCAGAATGCATCTCCCCCGCCAAATACTGCAGGTTTATTATTTATTTTACGCTGTACCCAATCCGGGTGATCCTTAAAAAATGAATGTTCTGTTTTATCAGCATTCGCTGTAATACATTCCAATCCTGCTATGTAAACAAATGAATAATTATTAATATCGTGTGCTCTTTTTGCCATTTGTTCAATTGCTTCAAGTTTTTCAGTAGGATCAAGAAAGCTTTCATATCTTCCGGGTGGATCATTGTCAACTTCAATTCCAAATAGATGTGTCTCTATTGCATCATTAATAGTTGCTTCAATATTCGATTTATTTAATCCGTGCCCGGCTGTACGGATATAGTGAGTCCAGTTTTGCTGACTGAAAACTGTTACAAAAGATATTACTATTAAAGAAATTAATATTCTAATATTCATAAAAATTATCTTCCTTTCTTACATATTTATTTTGATTTAAGAATAGTCTTTAAAGATGCATCAAATCCATTTACTCTTCTATTTTTCACTAAAAACAATAACTTCGACAGGGTTTTTAATCATATTCATTTGTTCAATAATCTCCTCGAATTTATCTTCTTTAGTAATTTCAAATATCAAGTACACATTCTCCTCAAGATAAGAACTTCCTTCGGGAACAAAGACAGGATAGTTATAAATCAGGCAGCGATTCCAATACTTGCCACCCCCAGCACCATCACTAATTTTCGTATGCGGAAGATATGTCGGTGATGGTAATCCGCTATTATTTATATTATTATATTTAATTCTAATACTGCCAAAAGCATACCCTTTATCTATATTGTAGAAACACAACCAGGGTGCATTATTCTCTATAGGATTTTTTTCAAGTTCTTTGTGGCGTTCGGAAAAAGCTAAATCAATTATTTTACCGGAGTTATTTTGATATGCAATATGTGTAAATAAGCTGTCCATGGTCATTTCATCATTCCTTAGTAAAGAAAGAGTTACATCTTCAATAATGTTCATAGATGAAAAAAATTTGAAATATGGTAAGCCGGCATAAAAATAATAATTTGCTGTTAAAAGAATTTCCGGATGATCAGGTGCTAGGTCTTTTCGTTGCGTAAATATTAAGTAAGGTCCTTCATTTAAGATATAGTGTTTGGGGCTTTGCCAGCCTGCTATAGTTTTATAATATTCCAAACCTGTTTTTTTAAAATTCGGAGCCCAGTGCATACGATTTTTCGTTCTAAAAAGTAATTGATTAAATTTCTTTTTTATTTGCAATTCACTGAGTTGACCTGAATTATAACTCTTAGCTTCACTTTGGTCCGATTTAGATAAATTGGCTTTATAAAAATCATTCTCAATAATAAGGTCTAATCCTTCACCACTAAGATTAAGATCGGTTACAGGTTTTTTTTTCTTTTCACTATTTTTCAACAAGAAGTTCTTTCTCTCGTTCGCTTCAAAAGAAGTGGGAAAAAGAATGTCAAGTAATATTATTTTTTCTTCTTCAAATACTTTTTTATTGAATATTTGACAAGGTATCTGCTCACCGCTTTGTGCGTCTTCCGCAACAATATTCTGTTTATCAAAATTTTTGCCGTCCAATTCAAGCTGCAATTGTAATTCAACATATTCCAGGGCTCTTGATAATCCGGCGGTTTCACTAACTTGTAATTTTGCAATGGTGATGTCATCAGGGATTAATTCGTACGAACCAATTATTATGGGTATAATTATAAATAATACCGGTATTTTATTTTGTAAGTTCAAGCTCCATCCAATTTAATTTTGTTTTCCTATTAAAACATACTCAATTACTAACCGTTGTATTCAGATTTCCAATATTCGATCCGATTGTTATCCATAGCTTTTATTGCAAGATCAACTGCAATCGCAACGTTTCTTCCATTATCAATATTTGACCTTGGAGTTTTATTATTCTTAACACAATCAACAAAATCAAGAAACATCGCTCTTGTAGTTTCAAAATCATCTTTAGTGTTATTTTTTACTTCAATAGGTATTGGTTCACTGCGAACCCACGCCTTCCTCGTTGCACTTGAGATAGCATCTGCATTCTGCAATTCGCCCTCCGAAGCGTGTATTTTAACCTTACTAGGTTCCGAATAATAATGAGCTATTTGTCCTTCCTCTTTCTCAATAACGATTGTGCCTTCCGTACCCATAATTACTATTGATGTATTTTCATATGCATTTGTGGTAATTGCTTGAAAACTTGCTTTTACGCCCCCGGGATATTCGAAAATAGTATTTACATTATCATAAGTTTCACGGCCGTCTTTCCAAAAATCAATACCGCCAAATCCTGAAATTTTTATCGGCTGTGCATCTAACAGCCAATTAACAATATTAATGTGATGCGAGCATAATTCTGCCATTAAACCACCTGAATATTCACGGTACATTCGCCAATTCAATAATCGCTCCATCTTCGGATCATCTATTTTGGTTCGCCAATCCGTGTTACGATTATAATTACAACGAATGTGTGTAATTTGTCCGCAGTCACCATCCTGAACCATTTTGTGAATATGATTAAAAAGTGGACTGCTTTGCCATTGATAACCTACTTGAAATACTAAATTAGAGTTCTTTACAATTTGCGATAATGATAACGCATCTTCAGTGTTAAGAGTTAAAGTCTTTTCGCAGATAATATGTTTTCCGGCTTTGATTGCATCTACAGCCATTTCGTAATGCAAATGTTGCGGAGTAGCAATTAGAACAGCATCAATATCTTTTTGTTCAAGCAGTTTACGGTAATCACTGTAACCTTTTGCGCCCTTTACTGCTTCGCCAAGTCCCCTTTCCAAATGACTTGGAATGATATCACAGCAGGCAACAACATCAATTCCGGGTGTTTCTTTTAGGATATAACATTCCCACTCACCCCGATCCCCGGTTCCAATCACTCCCATTCGAATTGATTCATTCGGAAAATTTTTCATGCTACTAAGATTTGCCATATTTATTGAAAATGGCATTGCTGCTGTGGCAGCAGCACCAAGTTTAATAAATTCTCGTCGGTCAATTATTTTTGACATATTTTATTCTCTCCTAATTATTAGAGATATTCAACAATTACTTGCAATGGAGAGCGGATACGTTCGGCCCAATATCGAATATCCTGCAATTTATCATTATCATGAAGTTTAAATACAAGATATGCGTTATCTTCAAGGTAACTGCTTCCCTTCGGAATAAATGTAAGATGGTCATGAACAAGCCTGCGGTTCCAGTATTTTATACCTTTTAACCATTCACCAATTTGAGTATGAGCCTGGTAAGTTGGAGAGAAACCGCCAAACATATTCGTATTATCATAATTGATGCGAATGCTGCCGAAAGCGAAGCCTTTTTCCAGATTGTAAAAACAAAGCCAAGGAGACTCATTTTCAATTGGTTGATTATTCAGCAGTTTATATCTTTCTGAAAATTCAAGATCAATTATTTCACCATTCGGACGTTGAAATGCCATATGCGTAAACATGCTGTCCATTGCCATTTCATCATTGCGCAGCAGCTCCACCCAAACATTATTTTTCATTTCCATACGAGAGTAAAACCTAAAATATGGTAAGCCCGCATAAAACTGGTATCTTGCAGTTAGCAGAATTTCCGGATGACCGGGGGCAAGATCATGTCTTATAGTACTAATTTGATAGGGACCGACATTAAGCTCATTTAATTTCGGCTGTTGCCAATGTGCAATGGTGGTGTAATATTCCAATTCCGGTCTCTTAAAGTTTGGAGCCCAATGTAAACGATCCTCAACATTCATTAGTCGTTGGTTAAATCCCATTTTTATCAGAAGTTCGCGAATCTGGCCGGAATTATAACTATGTCCTTCAACCTTATTATTTTTACGCAAATCTGCATGGTAATATTTATTCTCAATAACTAATTCAGTACCCCGTCCACTAAGGATTAAATCGCTCGAAATAATATCTTCCGTTTTTTTAGTTTTAATCAGATACTCTTTCTTCTCATAGGCATTGCATGATATCGGAAAAATAATTCTTATTAATACTTTGTTATTCATGCTGTCTGATTGAGCATACGAAACCTGACAGTCAATTTTTCGACCGGTACTTAATTCTTGAGCAAAAAAAGAGATGTTTCCATTTTCCAAGAGATCTGCCTCAAGCTGACATGATAATTCAACATACTCCAGCTCACGCTCTAATCCGTAATTTTCCCTAACATTTATCCTCAACACAGTATTTTCCTGTGCAGCCAAAACTCCGGGTATTATTGTCAGGATTAAAGCAATTATTTTTATTGTTTTTCTCTGCATTTTCTAATTCTCAGAATTTAATCCTACTCCAATTCTATCTTCGCTAAACCATAGATATCTAATATAGGGAAGGTTACAGTAACTAAAGAAACCCCATCTTGTTCGCGAATATCATATATTAAGTTTTGCATTTTTTCCAACTCGCCGCTATAACTTATATTCTTTACCGAAAGACCCTCAGGGATAACAATTTGTGCTTTAACATCTTTTGCTGGAGTAATATCTCCATCAACGGTTACATTGTAATTAACCAGATGAATTAACAAATGTTCATCATTCTTTTTCATTTCACTCAGTTCAACAAACTTATTATCTCCATCAATCATTGTTACTCTTGAGTTCAGTAATTTGACAGACTCTTCAGCAACTAAATTTAATTTTTTACGCAACCCGGGATACATATTATCTCTTGTATATGCTTCCGGAACATCGGCAAAAACATCTACCATTGACGAGCCGAAAAATGTCCCTTCTTTCTGCTCATATTTAGTTAAGAATTTATGCTTCGGAATTTCCAATGGTATAAATAATATTTCACCTTTCCCTATGGATTTAGATATATTTTTCTTAGGATAATTTGAAAGGTCAGCTGCTTCTAAAAGTGGATAATTCTTATTTGTAAGATTATACTGGTCCTTAATTCCTGTTGAACCAAGAACAATTAATCTTCCCCCTTCATTTACAAATTCTACCAAAATATTTTGTTTTTCCAAACTTAACAATGGCATATAGGGTAGTATTATTAAATCAAATTCATTCACTTTACTTGTCAGCAAATCATCTTCAACTAAGAATACATGCGATATCCCTTTATCTGTAAAAACTCTTGAAGTACTAAATGCAAAACTTTGTTCATCGGCAAGGTACTGGTTTATTGATCCCAAAATTCCAATATTGCTGTATAGATGTGACCCGATCAAGTTTGGACGGTTTTTTGCCAGAAAAGAATACATTTCGGTAGCACCAGAAGGAGTCTCCCGTTTCTCCCTAAAGATACAATGGTTTGCTACAGCTTCCGCAATATTAATCTGAGCCATAGTACTAAGACATTTTTCAGTCGGGTTCGGAAAAATTGGTTTTGTTATTTCCGTTGCATAAACTATAACGGGTTTACCATGAGCAGCAGCTGAAACATACTTTAACGCAGGGCTGTTTGTAATTTTAACACCATCTTTGTTTCTTGGCGCGGCATCCAAATACTCTTGCATTTCTGAATAAATGAAATCATCATAACCATCTCTACCCAGCATTTCAATATTCCCGGCTGCCAGGTAAGCAATAGGACCAAAGCCAAAACCTCCAAACACATTACCGGACACCATGAAATGAGGATTATACTTCCGAGCAACTGTCCTCATGTGTTTATGAAATTCAGCAACTTGCGTACCTCGATAAGTAATCCATTCCATCCAGAATTTTTCTCCACGTTTTTCAGGCAGTTTTACTTTTTTATAATCAGTAATGCCATATTTTTCTTTGCCAACGCTAGATGGAAGATTTTTATTTAGATAATCAATAAATCCCTTTTTCGAATATTCATCGTATGAAGTTTCCTCGGCAATATGAGTCCAGTCAATATAGGAACCGTCTATACCTGTTTCAGCTTGTGCACGTATTCTTCCTTCCATCATTCTTAGATAACCCGGATGAACAGGAATACCCCAAGCTTCAAATCCTTCATCGGTTTCTTGACCATAAGGTGCGTAACGGTAATACGGGAAAGTACCATCGGCTTTAACCATAATCCAGGATGTTGGATCTTCGGCAGGTTTAGGGCCAATATAGTCTTCAAAATCGTTCCATCTTTCATTATAGAATTTCAGAAAATTGATCTGTTCTGTTTTAGGAATATCTGTATTTGATTCAGAATTTCCATTCAAAGATGTAGACAAATAACGGAGAACGATATAACCTTTATCATGATATGAATCGTTAAACTTTTTAGCTTCTTCCATCTGTTTATCAAACTCTGCCCTGGTTACTTCATCAACATTTGGAGCACCACTGCCAAAAGTAACAGTCATATTATTTTTTTCTAAAAACTCCAAATCCGACCTATGACCTAAAATCCAATGTCCCCAATCAGTATTTGGTTCCCATTTTTTATTATCTTTTCCGGTGCAGCTAAAAAAGAGAAAAATAAAAATTATTACTAAAAATCGAAATAAAATTACTTTTAACGCCATTATTATATTTCCTTTTTAATTATATATTCGCCCGTATTTCTTTTGTTCAAGTTCCATATTTTAATCTAAACACCTAACTAAATAAGATTTTTTCTCTATCGTATAAAAAAATTACTTAGAAACTAACTCAACGATATTATAGATTTTTAATTCCGATATTGTAAACGAAACTATATTATTCTCTATTTTAACATTTTTTAATTCGGTATTACCTATATCAGGTGAATATACTTTTAATGAGTTTTCTTCTATGCTACCGGCTATATTGTTTAAATCTACTTTGATCCTAACATTTTTTACCGGTTCATTATAGTTAACAAAATGCAGTAAATATTTATTTGTACCTCTCTTATGGACTATATTCGCAGCTATATAGGGTGATTCAGATAAGATAGAAATTATTTTAGATCCTGTTACTTCCCCTATTCTGTTCAGTAACTTTGTACGTCCCCCAACTTTATTCAATTCGTTAATAATGCTTGTTGGTATTTCAACATCCGCGATGTTACTTAATTTTTTTGAACTTCCTATTGTTATTACTTTACCGCCCATTTCTTTGAACTGTTTAAGCAATTCAACTACGTCCTGCTCTACCCATTGAACATCCGGAATTATTAGGGTTTTATACTTTTTTATCATTTCTATATTATTTAAGCGGTGCAGCAATATGATGTCGTACATTACACTCATCTCAGCAAGAGTATTGTATAGATTATCTCTCTTGAGTGATACTTCAAAGCTTGGGACTAAAGGAGGGGCAATAACTCCTATATTGCTAACAGTAAATACGTCGGTAAATAGATCCTGGTAATCATCAAGAAATTTATAATACCGAACAATGTTTCCCCAAATTTCCATAGCAAGCTTATTATCCTTTTTTACCCAGTGATTAAACATCTTTCCACCGGATTCTGCTATTGCAAAATGAGATTGGAAAGCCGAAGCTTCCGCAATAGGCTTTTGCCAGCCATACTTCATGCTGTCTCGAACATCATAAGCTCCCGGGTTTGGAACACCAGGATCCGATCCTTCATATTTACTTCGGTAGGGTTTAACCTTATTTCCAACTTCATAATAAAACCGGGCCTGAGGAATATTATGGACCCATTTCCCATCCCAAACTCCAGCTTCGGTGGTACCTTCACTTTTAGTCAAATCGCATACTTCGTCAACAAGTATGTTTCCCTTGCAATTGCCGTAAATCGTTATTTCTTTATTACCGGTTTTTGCTAATTTCCTAACGTTATATAAGAAGTCAAGCACATCACCAGTTCCACCTATAGCATAGTCAAAATATATTTCATCTATTCCCAGTTCAATTTGAATTTTTACGTCTTCAAGAACCGAGTTTCTATAGTTTTCATTTGCCAAATCAGCTGCAAATACCTTCCCCGGTTGACGCCATCTTTTAGCCCCGTACTCATCATGACTAATCCAATCTTCCAATTCCAGATTTTGCATAAGTTCACGAAGTCCAATGCCGCCTAAAGAATTAAAAGCTGTAATTTTTATATCATTTGCATGACATCTTTCAATAAAATTTTTTACTTGAAAATAATATTCAGTATTTCTTTCATGAGGGACACCAACTGCAACAAGATTAATTCTTGCTTCTTCAAACATTTCGAACATTCTGTCAAGATTATTGTAGTCTATACCGGTTCTATAAAAATTTACTTTTCCCCTTTTCGCCCAATCCGGAATACCATTTTCGTGCAGGATTTTTTCACCCTTGTAGTTTAATATATAATCAAAATCACTTATGGTTGCCGGTCTACCGCGGGAAAGAATATGATAAGTCTGCCCAACTAATGTTGGCTCTTGTTGATCCACTGATTGAATAACAGTTCCAATTATTTCAAAACCATCTGTTCCATCTTTTTTAAAGTATGCGATTTCGTTAATTCCCTCTTTAAGAATTGTTCCATCGATAGGTATAATATACTTACCGACAATATCATCAGCGGAACTAACGGTATAAAATTGTGCTTTCCCTCTCGCTTCCAGTTCAACATTTATCTTATTCTCGAAATCTCCATCTAAGGGAGGTATATCATATCTTTTATCGTTAATAGTTAGGTAGGCATCTCCCACATCCTCAATTCCACTAGCAAGAAACATTATGCCCGGATTACGAATATTTTTATCATCTACTTTAACAACAAATCCAGTTACCCTGTCTGTTCTACCTGTCATATAATACATATAAGAAGGTGCAACAGTTATTCCTGTGTAAAACTTCTTTTTAGATGTTTGAGAAAAAGTATTTATACAAAAGAGTATTGATACGGCAATAAATACGACGATAATATTTCTAATTCCTCTCATAATTATTTCCTTATCAATTATCTTATAATTGCTTTTATAAATATTGAGTCATTTATATTTTGATAAATAACTTATGTTTATACAACCAATAGCATATGTACCAAAGAAATGCCCACACTATAAGGCCTGTCAAGACATTTACCTGCATTTCGCCCATCCAAGAAAACAAGCCTGTGGAGAATGGTTTTACTATATAAAAAAGCCATGATGCGCCGCCGGATTCGGCAAAAAGATAAATGAACAATGGGTTCATTCCGACTATCGCAAACATTGTCGACCATTTATGTATTTTAAGAATATCTATTACCCAATAAGAGAGGGCTAACGAGAGCAAACACCAGCCACCGGTTACAATAACAAATGATGAAGTAGCAATACGTTTTACTATGGGAGTTATTGGGTCCATTCCATACCCAACTATAAGTCCAATTACTCCTGTCACTACAAATATTTTAATTTTTTGATTCGCATCCTTGTTGTTCATTAAGAGTTTCCCAGCTAATACACCCCAAATAACATGACTTGTTGTTGGAATAGCGTTAAATGATACCCAGTGCCCCCCTGATAACTCGCCGGAAATTAATAAATCAAAATATGCTCCAAAATTTTTATCCGGGGTGAATGGCTGGTTAAAACCGGAAATTGAAAAGGTTCTATAAATAAGCTCGGTAGCTGCAATTAACAAAAAACTAATTGTAAGCTGTTTCCACAATGAGGAATTGATTATCAAAAAAGTAATAATGTAAGCCACTGATAGTTGGGCAAGTACATTTTGGAATCGGAAAGTAATCTTTCCCGGAGCAATACAGTATAAAGCCCATCCGAAGAATAGCATAAGCAAAGCACGTTTAATCGCGTGTTTTAATAATTCTGATTTTGAATCACCACGCGCCAATCTTTTTGACGTAGAAAACGGTAAAGCTACACCAACAATAAACATAAAATAAGGTTGTACTAAGTCCCAAAAAGTAAGCCCATTCCATGGATGGTGATTTAATTGCAATCCTATAGAATGAATCAATGTTCCCTCAAAATAAGGATCAATCATAAAATTGTATAAACCTGTATACTCGGCTATAAGTAAAAACATTGTTATGCCTCGAAAAAAGTCAAGTGAACGGAGTCTAGCATCTGCATTATTTTTACTATCAATTACTATATTTTTATCCAATTCCAAAATATTCTCTCACCAAAAAAGGTGATAAATTAATTTCAGTCTAAAAAACTTTTACAAAAAGAGCTTCTATAACTTGTGGACTATTTCGTAATAATTTTTAATGCATTAATTCGATAGAGATTTTGAAGCACATCTTCCTTTAACCCCAATCCGTATAAAGACCAATGATAACCAAAGAGATCATGCTCATAAAAGTGTTCATCCTCAGATTCAAGAACTCTAAATGTTACTTTATACATATTTTCTTCAAAGCCCATGTCGGTACCGTATAAAAGTCGGTCTTGATATTTTTTAAAAAACTTAGAGGTATACCTAGGAACAGGAGCATTTTCGGCATAGCGGGCTGAAAAGTCAGCATAAAAGTTTGAGTAATTGTCAAACAGACGGCCTAATGCCTCTAAATCATGATTAAAATTGGCTAGATGACAAGCAATAAAAATTGTGTTGGGATGTTTCGCAACAGCATTTTCTAACGTTTTAACCACTTCTTGAAGGTTTAATATTCCTTTTTGATTATCAAGTCTCCATTCAAGAGCATTCATTAAGCCATCATTAGTAGAGTCCATGGGCTCATAAAACCATTGCGGCTCACCAACATGAATATTTACAGGCATTTTAAGTTCTGCGCATTTTTCCCATATTGGATCTAACCGTGAATCATCTATGTGCATTCCAAAAGCTTGCGGCTCACAGTAAAATAAGCCTTTTCCTTTATCACCTAATTCACCGACACCTTTTGCTCCTGCATTAAAACATCTCTCTAATTCCTCAATAGCGTTCGGACCAAATCCCGGCTCATCGTATCCCGTGTAATCAATTCCGCACCAAAGTTCAAATCTGTTGGGGTATTTCGAATATGTAGCAACAATTGAATCAAAAACTGTCCCATATGATTTCGTAAGTAATACCGTTTTTTCAATCCCCACCATATCCATAGTCTTTACCCACTGGTCAATTTCCGCGGGTGTTTCAGCGTAAGGATGAGAATGCATATCAATAATCGGATACTTAGCTTTTTCTATGTTGGTTACCGGGACTTTGTAAATACTTTTGGGTTTATAATTTTTTAATAGCAGGTTATCAATATCTGTCTGAGCATTTGATGTAACTACAGATATAATAAGTAACATTGACCAATATTTTAATAATCTAAATCGATTTCTCATAATTCTTTCAAAACTCCACTATTTTATTTAAGTCTAAATCCTTATTTATATTCCTCTCTACATATTTGTTTTAAGAGTTAAAGAACCATCTTTATTTAATTTTTGATGGCACGCCCACTCAACAGGATAATGAACACCTTTTACATCTATCTCAGCTTTAACTTTTAATCCTTTCCAATCCGTACCCTTGGGTAACATAAACATAGCTTGTCTGACACCGGTTGGTTTCGGATATCCAGCATCTAATCCACCTGTAACATTAACGGAACCACTATCATTAAATACGGTTACCCTTAAAATTCCCGGCACACCTGCAATTCCATCATTAACAAATCCCATAATTAATCCTGGATTTTCACCTTTATTAAAACTCCAAATCCAAGATGGTCTTACTCTATATCCAATTTTTTTATTTAGTTTATCAATACTCTCCGGATATTTTTCATAATAATCCAGAATATTTCTCGCTGAAATATTATGCCAATTCCAGACTGACCAATAGTTTGCCCCGGCATCCATTACATGTGAAATCAGATTATCATTATATCCAATGCCCTCGGACATATTTTCCTCGTGTCTCTTAAGAGTACCCATTCCAACTTCACAAATTGCAGCAACCCATGCAGGTCTGTTGCTAAGTGACTCGATCTGCATATTTTCTATGTAAATAGTATCTGTTCTTAACCAGTTATGGGTTCTGATTGTCTTATCAACAAGTTCCGAATTTCCTACACGGCTAAAATCAGGCTGAGTGTTAGTAGTCAAAGGAGTTTTTGTCCAGTAATTCAATTGAGTATCAAACATTTTCACAAACGTTTTTTCTGCAGTTACATTATCCGGGAAAGGATTTCCTTCAAATGGCCATGAGTGTCCCTCGCCCCAAAATCCATACATAAAAGTATCCATGTATTCAATCTGACGGTTTCCATTCAATTCATTAGCAAGTAACTCATTTAATTCTGTGAAAGCCTTTTGATATTTTGAATGATTATACTCCGGAAATTTATGTTTCTTTTTACCCCTTATAGGGGAACTGTGGTCCCACCGACCATTCAAACTATGATAAGGAATTTTATCAATGAGAAATTCAGGGACTCCCAATTCCAATATGTCGGGATTTTCTGTCATTATCCTAAATCCAATTCTCTTATCATATTGTTTCGCAAGATCAAAAGTGATTTTCCAATAGTCCGGAAAGTCCAATTTCCCAGGTTGCTTCTGAATATCTCTCCAATTAGGTCTTAGATATATTTTTTGCACAAATGGAAGTTTAACTAAATCCTCTATAGATTTTTCAAGACTTTCACCTGCGATTTTTGGAGGACCAATATCACCGGATACGTAGACGGTTAAACCCATTCCAAAATTTTTAATTATTTTATTCGATGGGGTAGTCGTCATCACTACTTCACTGTTAGGTGCAACAACTTCAGGTTCATAAATAGGAAATGGCCCCTGGTTAAGTCTGCCTTTAACTACAGGGCCGCTGCCAAAATCATATTTTTCCCAATTATGTGCAGGAACAAAACCGAAAACATTATTTGCAGTGGCATGTGCACCTAATGCAATTGCTCCAGTGGTCTTAAGAAATGATCTTCGCTTCATATAGTTCCCAATTTTAATAATCTAGTGTAAAAAACTTATATAACTTTATTTATCCTTGAAACAATTAATCAATTGGAGTACATTCGATCAATAAAGATTGGTTAAACTTAACCGGGAAGGATGCAATAGGTCCTTTAACTTCACCTAGAACTTTATTATTAACATAGTCTTTAACATTATAGGTTTTATTTTCCAGAGCACGTAATTCTACTTTATCATTCCATTCTGTTGCATAAAACGCGTAAAACATTTTATCGTCTTTATTTATAGCATGAGTTTCAGGCTTATCAAATCCTATGTCATAAAGCTCTCCAAGATAAGTACCCTTTGGTAACATTTTATCTTTATAAATATCGACCCATTTAGTCCATACTTTCTTTTTTTCTTCCGTCAGACTTATTTCGCCGGTTTCTTTATTACTATGAACCCCAACAGGCCACACAAATTTTGTACCTATAACTCCACCAATGCCAACCGTTGTTGCCCAATCGCTCATATTATCACTTAATTCCACATGGTCTCCATAGTAAGGAGAACTTTCCCCCATAAGTCCTTTAAGCGTTTTTCCTTTTAACCTAATTTGCCAGGAGGTAAGGGGATCGGAACTAACCGATTGATTCATGTATGGCAGATTGTAAAACGAATAACATGTACCGCAAGGACAAATTTCGACTACAGCCTCTTCATGAATCTCAAGTGCTGTATCATATACCAATTTCCAAAATTCTTGAAGTTTTTCAACAGATTCTTTCGGGTAAGCGTGATTGTGTTTCGGATTGTAACAAGGTGGGATTCCATTAAGATGTTGTCCATCAATTTTTAACCCCTCGTATCCCCAAACACTCATCATTTTTACTATCAAGTCTTTAGTATAAGTTAATGTTTTACTATAAGCCGGGCATAAATAATAGCTATCCCACCAAGTAATATCTTGTGTCGAACCGTCTTTATTTAAAAGAAGCATATCCGAATGTTCCTTAATTAAATCTGTCTCAGGATCAACAGCTAAAGGAGCCCACCATAATTTGGCCTTCAAGCCAAAATCATTTATTTTATCGACAAATGCTTTCATATCCTTATCACCATTAGGAAATTTTTTAGGATGTAAGTACCAATCACCTTCAGCCGTTTGCCAGCCATCATCTAAAACAGCCCATTTAAATCCTAACTCTTTTACTACAGGAAGTGTCCCCAATACTTCATTTAATTTAAAACCTCTTTCATAACCCCAAGCACACCAAATTGGCTCGTAGGAAGACTCAGCAAACTTTTGCATTTCCAAACCTTTATTTCCCAAAATTTCTCTAAACATCTTTAATGTAGAATAGTAATCGCCTTTGTGTACATTAACAAATGATTCAAATGTTTCAATTGATTCGCCTGGTTCAAGATTTATTTCTTTTTCAAACTCAACACTTATTTCTACTCCGGTCAGCAGGTCTTTCATACGGACAGGCATTTTGACTAACTTCGGCGTAGTTTCGATGTGGCCAACAGCAATCCCAATATTTTTTGTCCAGATATCAGTAATCGGAGTACCGCCACCGTAATCACTAGCATTCATACCCATATAATTTTCTTGTTCAAATCCTTCGGTTAATGGTAGTACCCAGTCTCTCCTATCCTCAAAAGATGCTCCTTGATAAGACCAGAACTCTATATTCTGTTTTTCTGTAGATTTTATTAGGTATGAATTGTTTACCCATTTGTTAACCGTAATTTTATTGCTTCCAGTATTTGTATAGGTTACTTTATAAAATGCGGAGGTTGGGAATTTTTCATAAATAGAAACTGCTATTTGTTTTTGGAGTCCATTTTTAGAAAGGCCTGTAATTACATGTTCTTCACCTTTCCCAATAGTATTTTCTATTTCATTAGATTCGGAATTCTTAAAATAAAAATTGGTGATTTTATTACCATTAACTACCAAATACTCTGTAGCAGAAAAATCATTAAGCACATTTTTCTTATTTCCAATTGTTGAAGTAATTTTACTGTAAAGTGAATCATCAAATTCAATTATTAAATATTGATTTTCAATTTTTAATACATGGTTGTTATTACTGCTGCAAGAACATAATAGAGTTATCAAAAGAAGTAAAAAAACGCGCGATAAAGATTTTAAGAGCATACAAGATCTCAACTATTATATTTAGAATTCTTTTATTTAATTAATATCATCTTCTTTAATTCTGAAAAACCGCCTTGTTGCAACTGATAAATATATACTCCGGATGGAAGGTTAATAGCATTAAAACGTATTGTGTGCTCACCTGCAGGCAGATCACTGTGTACTAAACTAATAATATGTTTTCCAATTATGTTGTAAACATTAAGTTCAGTAAAGCCGCTTTTGGCAAGTGAAAATCTTAAAATGGTTTCAGGGTTGAATGGATTAGGATAATTTTGATTTAGTAATAATTTTGTTGAGTAAGAATTAGCATTTGAGGTTTCAATATTTGTTATATTATCAATTACATCGGATATTTCATTACTAATTCTTAAATCATCTATTCTTCCCCAAAATCTTTTAAAACCATTTTCTCCGGAAGTACCGATATAAAGTTTATTGTCGTTGGGAAATAAAGGTGCGTTAAAATCAAAAGTATCTATTGGTGTGGAGTCCGCATTATTCCATAAATAAAGTTTTGAATTAGTATAATCATAAAATGCAGCAATAAAATTCCATTCGTTTTCTACTACAACAAATGAAGACCTAGCCACTTTTTTAGCACCCGATTCGGAATGAACAATAAACTCAGCATATCCACTATTAATTCTTAAAGCATAATTATTAAATTTAACACTGCCTGACCTATCACCCTTCATAAAAAAATATTGTGGATTATCATATCCTTGTATAGGGTAGGCCCATAAAGAGACTGCCAAATTTTCGTTGTGAAAATCGAGCTCTTCCTGGTCCATTATGGTAATTGCCCCAAAATCAGCAGAATCTTCAAGTGATAAATAGTAGCTGCCCTGTGCAATAGGAGAAATGTTCCCAAAAGTTGCTGCACCGGAAAGAGTTCCGTTATTTTTAACCGTATCCCATGTTGATTCGTCAGTCCCGTTATTTTCAAACATCCATCTTCCACCCTTCATTTGCGCAAACTGGACTGAAAAAAATGTAATAACAAATACAAATATTAAACTGACTATCTTTATAGGACAGATGCCAAATTTCATTAAAACCCTCATTGAATTTGCTTTAACACTAAATAGAATAAAATATACTACCCGATTTAGAAACTAAAATCAGCTGATAGTTATGGTGTAACAATCCCTCTATAATTTCCAGCTGATATTGAACCTAATAATGATAAATTATTCGCATTTAGGATAAATAGTCCTCCTTCATCATTATAAGCCGGTGCAATTGCGTATACTACTTCACCATCAGTATCAACAGCAATACCCTTCATATCCCATTCTACATTAGTTTCAGCCGCAACACTCATATCAGTCATATCAATTTTGTATATATTACCGTTCCATCTTCCACTTGCATAAATGAAGTTTCCTTCAACATCCAGTTTCCAGCCATCTCCTCCGGAACCTATCGACATATACGAAATATCATTTGTGGCGGCATCGATAACAGCTATTTCATCTTCAGCCCATGCTAGGAAAACTATTATTTTCGAATCATCCGGGGAAACTGTAATTGCTACAGTAGATTCAACTGTTGCAACACCTTCAATATATTCCAGAACTGCTCTATTTGTTATATCCACAACGATAACGCCTTGGTCCCAGTTCGTTGTAATATACCCTCTTGTACCGGCATTATTAATTGCCATTGAATGTACATCTTCTGCATAGTCAGAAAGCGAAATAGTTGCTTCAACTTGATTATTAGAGGTGTTAATTACAACGAGGTGCATTGATCCATTACATGCAACCCATACTTCAGCTCCATTTGGTGAAACTGCAAGAGTTCTTGGTCCTTCAACGGTATCCGGCATCGATATTTCAGCAGAAACCGTGTTTGACGTAACATCTATAACAATAACTTTTGAATTATCAGAACTTGCCACATAAACTTTAGAGCCATCAGGGGTTATTGCAGGCGTCTGAACTCCTTCCCCGGGATAGTTTTCAAATTCAGAAAGTTCAAGATTTTGCACGTATGCAAAGACACCTCCATTATCTCCACCACTACCTAAATACAAAGGAAAGTTTCCAAAATTACCTTCGGTGGAAAAACTGAAACTTGTTTCATTTTCCATAGAGTTACCATTTGCATCTCTAACACCAGGTCCTAACCATTCGCCTTCAGGAGTAAACGCTCCTTGCATTGAAACATTGTAAAGTGTTGCATTACTTAATGCTCCTTGAGGTGTAAACGTATAATTTCCTTCCGAACCAGCCCAAGAACCCGAAACATTATTATCATTTCCATCCTTTATTGCTGTTAATTCAGAAAGACTGCTTAGGTCCATCTCCTTACCAAACGCAATAGTTATCGTCTGATTAACAGAATTCATCATACTACCATCTTCCGGAATTGTTGATACAACTTCAGGTCGTGTTAAATCATGTGGATCTGTGGGCCATTCTTTTTCCTCACAACCCAGAAGCAATAATAACCCTGACATAAGACTTATTATTACTTTCTTTTTAATAATCGTTTTATACATTATTAGCTCCTATAAATTTTCACTTGATATTAAAAGAGTACACTTAGAGTATATCTGTGTGCATTACCCAACCTGCTCATATCCGCATAGGCATAATCAAATTTAAAATCAAATCCCGCAAGGTTGAGAAGTAGTCCTGCACCCGCAGTAAGTCCAGCTTCATCATAATTCCCTAAATAGCCCATTCTAAGAGCAACTTTCTGATCCCCAACTATTTTTAATGTAAATTCCGAACCTACATTATATCTTGCACTATAATCACGTGAATCATTAAATGCAGTTTCGATAGAAAGAGATGAGTTTTCATTTTCAATTATATAAGTTCCAAGACCAACTCTAAATAAAAGAGGAAGTTGCCACTCTTCAGTACCAAGGCTAGCACTTACAAATTTATTTGTAGGTAGCCCGGTATTTATATCATGACTAACATTAAGATCCGGACCCTCTAATTCCATTGCACCGCCTAAATTTGATAATGCAAGTCCTATTCTCAATCCGTTTAAAATATTAGTTTTAAAGACACTTCCAATATCAAAAGCAATTGTTGAAGCACTTTCCCTCGATAGATTTTCACTAACATATTTTACAGTAAATCCAATTGAGAATTGCTCGGTAAATGATCGAGCATATGATAGACCAATTGAAAAATTACTTGCCGTAAAAGTTCTTCCAGTTCCATCGGGTTGCGAAACAGTAGTTTCTTCCATATCCCCGGAATTAAAGCTGTAAACATTTGCACCAATAGTACCAATGTCACCGAGTGGAATTGCTACCGATAAATAATAAAGATCCGTATTGGCCAACCAACTTGTACTCTGAAACAGGGCTTCATTTTTTTCTACAAATACTAAACCACCAGGATTCCAATATGTTGCGCTTGCATCATCTGTCATTGCAACAAAGGCTTCTCCCATTGCAGAAGCTCTTGATCCGGCACCAATCTTTAAAAAATTAGCCATCGAAGTACCAACTTGGGATGATTCTTGGGCATTAACTATTAAACTCATTGAAAAGAATAACAGCAGAATGCTTTTAAATTTTATTTTTCCCATCATTTATCTCCTGTTAATATTTTATTTATCATAATGTATTTCTCTACTTAATAATGAGGAATTTATCTACTTTGTTTCCAGATACTACGTTGGAGGCAACATGGTAAACATATAAACCAGGAGCTACTTCTTGGTTAGCACTTGTTCTTAAATTCCAAGACGCTTCGCTTGTACCGTCATCATGATTTATAGTTGTAATTAACTCGCCTGCTATATTGAATATTCTTATTGTACAACTTGAAGGTAAATGAGTGAAATGTAATTCTTTCTCATAGGGATCTGTTTCAAACACATTAGCCGCCACATAAGGATTAGGAACAACCTTAATATCACTTAATGAAGCAGTTGCAACCGGAGATTGCGGTTTCCCGGCAACCGTGTTATCACCTTCAAGTGACGGATCTGAAAATGGGGAATTTTCCGATGGAGGAATATTAGCATCACCAACATTGTAGGCTGCAACATAATATGTATAATTAATGCCATTAAAAACATCTACATCTCTAAATATGTATTGTCCATCATTATCGGTTTCAGGCATACCGGTATCATTGCCAAGCCATAACCAGGAAGCATCAGGATGAGTCGACTGACCGGTAATTTCGTTCTTTAAATCAAATTGAGCATAAGGGACATAGGACTGGGGAA
>Ga0209633_10000395_pt1 | contig 51830 bp, 49 predicted proteins | sample Cruoilmetagenom1_FD_187290 | JGI IMG/M metagenome (GOLD analysis project Ga0209633, IMG submission 187290) | Oil polluted marine microbial communities from Coal Oil Point, Santa Barbara, California, USA - Sample 1 (SPAdes) (version 2) | ecosystem: Environmental > Aquatic > Marine > Oil seeps ... | reverse complement strand
GTCAAAGAGTATTTAGAACATCACAGAAAAGAGGGGTCAGACAATTCTAATTTTATATTAGAATAAGAGAGGGACTTTCAGTCCCTCGTGTATAAATCTCTGTACTTTTAGTGCAGAGTGGTTTAATTCTAGTGGTTTAACACACTCTTATACTAATTTTAAAAGTGAAGTAAATCCGTACAGAATAGGCAAAGTTATTCCTTATAAAAATTTCGGATTATTAAAGTTCAATTTTAAAAATAAAAAAGTAGTTATGGAAATCCGAGGAGAAGAAAATATACTATATGCTACTTATACTCAAAAATATTAAAAAATATTACTTTAAAGTATAAAATAGTATATTTGCCCCGATTTTATTAATTAGAACACTTAAAATGATTACAAATAGAACATTTACAATGCTTAAACCTGATTCCGTAGAAAAAGGATATATAGGAGCAATTTTAGAAAAGATAAACGCAGCTGGTTTTAGAATTGTTGCCATGAAAATGACTCAAATGACGGTTGCTGATGCAGAGGAATTTTATGCAATTCATAATGAACGCCCATTTTTTAGTGAATTAGTTGAATTTATGACTCGCGGACCAATTGTTGCAGCAATTCTAGAAAAAGAAAACGCTGTTGAAGATTTTAGAGCACTAATTGGCGCTACAAATCCTGCCGAAGCTGCAGAAGGAACCATAAGAAAATTGTATGCTACTTCCATGGGAGAAAATGCAGTTCATGGATCTGATAGTGATGAAAATGCAGCTATTGAAGGTGCTTTCCATTTTTCTGGTAGAGAATTATTTTAAAAAACACATTTTAAATACTAAAAAAGAGGCTGTCTGAAAAGTGTCATTCTGAATGAAAATGAAGAATCTCATGACAATCAAATTACTGATAATTAGATAAATAAGATTTTTCGACTGCGCTCAAAATGACAATTGTAAGATTTTTCAGACAGCCTTTTTTTAATTTAATACTATTTTAGAAATAAGTTTTTCTCCTAATTCCTCATTTAACATTTTAATAATTTTTTCTTTCCCATAACTTAATTCTTCACGCAAAGCCGAAGAATTTAATTTCACATATAGTGTTTTACCAGTTAAAGTAACACTTTGTGTATAGGATACAACGCCCTTACCCATAATACTTTTCCATTTTTCCTCAACCAATAATTGTTGCATGCCTTTGGTAAGTTTATTTTCTTTATAAACATCCTGCAATAAATCTTTTAGTTTGAAAAATTCGTTTTGACGTTTTGCCATTATAATTCGAATATTTTATACGATTGGTTAGATTGTTTTACCACTTCTTCGGTTCTTTCTTTATGGGTGTCGCTAATAAATAATTGACCAAATTCATCACTGTTAACTAAATTTATAATTTGGGCTACTCTATTTCCATCTAATTTATCAAAAATATCATCTAATAATAAAATTGGTTTTATTTTTGATTGTTTTTTAATAAAATCAAATTGTGCTAATTTTAAAGCTATTAAGTACGATTTTTGTTGACCTTGTGAACCAAACTTTTTAACAGGATAACCATCTATTTCAAAACTTAAATCATCTTTATGGATACCTACACTGGTAAACTGAAGTATTCTATCCCGTTCAATATTTTTTTCTAATAAAGTTAAAAAATCAATATCTTCTAATTGTGTTTTATACACTAAATCAACTTGTTCTTTACTATTGGAAATTGCTTGATAGCGTTTTGTAAAAATAGGAATAAATTCTTTTAAAAATGATTTTCGTTCCTCATAAATTATTTTTCCGTAGGACTGTAATTGTTCATTATAAACATTTAAATTTATTGAATCAAATGTTCTATTTAATGCAAAATATTTTAATAACGAATTTCGCTGTGCTAATACCTTGTTATATTTTATAACATTTTGTAAATAATTTTTATTAGCCTGAGAAATTACATTATCTACAAATTTTCTTCTAGTATCACTTCCTTCCGTAATTAAATCTCTGTCTGTAGGTGAAATTATTACCAATGGCAGATAGCCAATATGATCTGAAAACTTTTCATAAACCTTGCCGTTTCGTTTTATACTTTTTTTATGACCACGTTTTAAACTGCAAACTATAGTATCCATCCTATTTTGCATTTGATACTCACCTTCAATAACAAAAAAATCTTTAGTATGATTTATATTTTGAACAGCTACCGGATTAAAATAACTTTTTGCAAAAGATAAGTAATAAATAGCATCTAAAACATTGGTTTTTCCAACCCCATTATCCCCTACAAAACAATTTATTTTATCCTCAAAATCAAAAGATTGAGTTTCAAAATTTTTAAAATTGATTAGGTTTATTCTTTTTAAATTCATTTTACCTTTTTATCCGGCTAAAATTATTGAAAATAAATGAAAAATTAGCTTGAAATGGATTTTTACTTTTCAATTAAATATTCTATTTTTGCGCCTACAAATTATACAAGTTAATGGCAACATATAAAAAAACAGGTAGTAAATCAAAAAAAGGAAATAATTCGGCTGAAAGTAAATCTACAACTGCTGAAGTTTTTAACACCTTAGATGAAACGGCAACTAGATCTGAAAAATGGGTTAAAAAAAATGAGAAAATGCTATTTATTTTATTAGCGCTTGTTGTTGTTGTTATTTTAGGAACTATTGGTTACCAAAAATACATTAAAGGTCCTCAAGAAAAAGAAGCTGCAGATGAATTAGCTTTTCCAAAAGCCTATTTTCAAAAAGCAATTACAAATAATGTTGCTGCAGATAGTTTATATACTTTAGGTTTAAATGGTGCAGATGGTAAATATGGTTTTGTTGATATTGCAAAAGAGTACAGTGGTACAAATGCTGGAAATTTAGCAGATTATTATGCTGGCATTTCCTATTATAAATTAAAAAAATACGAAAAAGCTATTGATTATTTAGGGAAATTTTCATCGGATGATGAAATTTTAGGCCCAATTGCTAAAGGTGCTATGGGCGATATTTTTTCCGATATTAACCAACCGGAAGATGCTTTAAGCTATTATTTAAAAGCAGCCAATTTAAAAGATAATAGTTTTTCTACACCATTATATTTATTTAAAGCTGGTAATACTGCTATGAGTTTAAATAAATTTGGCAAAGCATTAGAAGCTTTTAACAGAATTAAAAAAGATTATCCTAATTCTGAAGAAGCAAAAAATATTGATATTTATATAAGTAAAGCAACCTACGCATCTAAAAAATAAGATGTAATGGCTACCACTAACTTATCAAACTATAACAAAGCTAACATCCCAAATGCGAATAAATTTCGGTTTGGGATTGTTGTTTCTGAATGGAATACCGACATTACTGAAAACTTATTCAAAGGAGCCAAAGATACATTAGAACTACATGGAGTGCCTTCTTCAAACATTAAACGTGTAAATGTACCTGGTAGTTTTGAACTTATTTATGGTTGTAAACAGTTAGTTAAAACTCAAAAAATTGATGCTGTTATAGCAATTGGAAATGTTATTCAAGGAGAAACCAAACATTTCGATTTTGTTTGTAGTGGCGTTACTCAAGGCATTAAAGATTTAAATATTTTATTTGATACCCCAATTATTTTTTGCGTTTTAACAGATAATACTAGACAACAATCTATAGACCGCTCTGGTGGTAAACTTGGAAACAAAGGTATTGAATGTGCTATTGCTGCTATTAAAATGGCAGCTTTAAGATAGATTTAACAGCGTACTTATTCACAAAACTTGACCACGACATCAGAATTAAGTAATTTTGATTTTTTACGGATTAATATAAATTTATGTTTGGCAAATTATTTAAACCACGAGCCCATTACGTTTTTAACTACACCCCTCGTTATTATGATGAGCGGAAGGAACGTATACAGCAATTAGAAAAAAAATATAGTAAATCTAAAACTACTGATGAAGAAGTTAACAAGATTAAATTGACCAAAAATAATTTAAAAAACAATTGGGTAAAAAATAAACAAACTTCAACCGATAGAGCATACATTTTAAGATTGGCAATTATAATTGCTATTTTAGTGGGTATTGTTGCTTATCTTTTTGATTTACATACTTTGTTCTAATGTCTGATATAATTCAACTACTACCCGATCATGTTGCAAATCAAATAGCTGCAGGTGAAGTTGTACAACGTCCAGCGTCAGTAGTTAAAGAATTACTAGAAAATGCAATTGATGCAAATGCCACCTCAATAAAATTAATTATTAAAGAAGCAGGTAAAATGCTTATTCAAGTAATTGACAATGGTTATGGAATGAGTATAACTGATGCACGACTTTGTTTTGAACGTCATGCAACTTCTAAAATAAAAAAAGCAGAAGACCTGTTTAATTTGCATACCAAAGGTTTTAGAGGTGAAGCATTAGCTTCTATAGCAGCCGTTGCTCAAGTGGATTTAAAAACTAATCTTTCAAGTGAACAAGCAGGAACACATATTAGAATTGAAGGAAATAAAGTTATTTCACAAGAAACCATAGCATCGCCAAAAGGTTCATCTATTTCGGTTAAAAACTTATTTTATAACATTCCTGCCAGAAGAAATTTTTTAAAATCTAATAGTATTGAAACTAGACATATCATAAATGAATTTCAGCGAGTTGCCTTGGCACATCCATCTGTTGCTTTTTCTTTTTATCATAATGATAGTGAAGTGTATATTTTAAATTCTGGAAATTTAAGGCAACGAATTGTTGCTATTCTAGGTAAAAAGACTAACGAAAAATTAGTTCCAATACTTGAAAAAACGGAGGTGGTAGAAATAGAAGGTTTTGTAACTAAACCAGAATATGCTAAAAAGAAAAGAGATGAACAATTCTTTTTTGTAAATAACAGATTTATAAAAAGTCCGTATTTAAATCATGCAGTCCAAAGTGCTTTTGAAAATTTAATAGCACCAGGTTTATATCCTACCTATTTTTTATACTTAAAAGTACCTACCAATAGTATTGATATTAATATTCACCCAACAAAAACTGAAATAAAGTTTGAAGATGAAAAAACCATTTATGCAATAATTCGATCTACTATAAAACATAGTTTAGGGCAATACAATATTGCTCCTATACTTGATTTTAACAGAGATGCTTCTTTAGACACCCCTTATACATTTAAAAATAAAACATCTTCTACTCCAAAAATAGAAGTAAATCCTGATTTCAATCCGTTTAAAAAAGATATTCAAAAAGCTAATAAGTTTCCTTTTAAAAACAATACTAACCAGTGGGAAAGTTTATATACTAGGCTTCCTAAAGAGGAAATAGAAAGCATTAACATAGATGCTAATTCAGAAACAACATTATTTAAAAGTGAAAATGCAACTAACCAAACTTTTCAAATTCATCGTAAATATATAATTTGCAATATTAAATCTGGAATAGTTTATATACATCAAAATTTAGCACATCAACGTATTTTATATGAAGATTTTTTAGAAAAAATTACTGTAGATGGCGCACTAAGTCAACAATTATTGTTTCCTTTAGAAATCTCTTTTACTAAATCTGAAATAAAACTTGTTAAAGAAATTAAAGAAGATTTAGAAAATTGTGGCTTTTTGTTTGATAAAATTTTAGATGAAACCATTGTGGTTAAAGGAATTCCAACAAGTATTACCGAAAGTCAAATTAGTATTATTTTAGAGCAATTATTAGAAGATATAAAAAATGATGTGCCAAATACCAGCTTTAGTCAACTAGATATTATGGCAAAAAGTTTGGCAAAAAGCTTAGCAGTTAAAACTGGACAATATTTAGCACCAATAGAACAACAAGAATTTGTAGATAAGCTATTTTTATGTAAACAACCAGATATTTCACCTTATGGTAAAAAAACGTTTGTAACTATAAAATTAGACGAAATTGATAAAAATTTTAACTTATAGCATTTAGTAAAAAAAATGGGAAGAATAACAGAAGCTGTAAAGCACCTAATTATAATAAACATAGTATTATTTATTGCGCCTAAATTAGTGGGTTTTGACTTGCAAAATATGTTTGCATTACATTTTCCATTAAACCCTCAATTTAGAATTTGGCAAATTTTAACACACATGTTTATGCATGGTGGTTTTATGCACATAGCATTTAATATGTATGCATTATGGGCATTTGGAACACCACTAGAACAAATGTGGGGTAGAAATAAATTTTTATTTTTCTATTTCTCTGCCGGTTTAGGAGCGGCAGCCATTTATACTCTAGCAAATTATTATCAATATCATAGTGTATATGAAGACTTAACTAATATTGGCGTTTCCGCTACCGATATTCAAAATTTATTAACTAATGGTCAATACAATCCAAAAATTTTAGAACATATTTCAGAAGGAGAGCTATCAAAAATATACAACGCATACAACTCTTCAGCAATTGGGGCTTCCGGAGCTATTTATGGAGTTTTAGTAGCTTTTGGTTTTGCATTCCCAAATGCAAAATTGGCACTAATCTTTTTCCCAGTTCCTATTGCCGCAAAATATTTTATTCCTTTAATTATTTTAGGAGATTTATTTTTTGGATTAACTGGTTATTCAATCGGTGCTGGTCTAAATATTGCGCATTGGGCTCATATTGGTGGAGCTTTAATTGGATTTATAATTGTAAAGTTTTGGAAACAAAATCAATTTAAAAGGTGGGATTAATTTGAATATTTTAAACGACATAAAACTAGCTTACAGTAAAGCAAATATTGTAGAAAAAATAATTTACATTAATGTTTTTTTATTTCTAATTACAGCTTTATTCACAACTTTTACAATTAATTGGTTTGCATTACCAACAGATTTACAAAGTCTTTTATACAAGCCTTGGACCATAATTACGTATGCATTTATTCATCAACGCTTATTTCATATTTTATCTAACTTATTAGTATTGTATTATATAGGTGGTTTATTTTTAGATTTTTACAATAAAAAACAATTTATCAACTTTTATTTTTTAGGAATTATCATTGGCGGAATTGCTTTTTTAGCGAAGTATTATTTCGCAAATAAAATTGGTGCTCCACTAGGTGGCGCTTCCGCTGCAGTTTCTACCATTTTTGTAGCAATTGCAACTAAAATTCCAAGATACGCACTTCGTTTACGGTTTATTGGTAGTGTAGAACTATGGGTGTTGGCTGCTATTTGGGTTGGGTTAAGTATTTTACAATTAGGTAACCCTGATAATGGACCTGCTTTTGCTCATTTAGCTGGTGCATCCTTTGGATTTTTATATGCAAAACAGCTTGAAGCTGGTAACGATATTGGAAGTTGGTTTGAGAGTATACTTAATTTTTTTTCAAAATTAATACCTAATAAAAAATCAACTCCATTAAAAACGGTTTACAAGTCTTCAAAAAAACAAAATACAAATGAAGTTTCTAAAACTAAGCAACGTAAAATTAATGACATTTTAGATAAAATTAGTAAATCTGGGTATGAAAGTTTATCTAAAGAAGAAAAAGATTTTTTGTTTAGATCAGGTAAAAAATAGTTATGAAAAATCTTACATTATTAGATAAATTAATTGCTGCTGTAAATTCTCTTTTTGCAGCAATACTGTTATTATCTTATTCCTCTTATTTTATATCTCCAAATAATATCTCCTTAATATCATTTTTAAGTTTATCGGTACCTGTATTAATAGTGGTTAACTTAATTTTTGTACTGTATTGGTTACTAAAATTAAAAAAACAAATTCTAATTTCCTTAATAGTACTTTTAATCGGGTTTCCATTACTATCAAAATTTTACAGTTTCAATAATAAAAAAACGTTTTTAAATTCCGATATTAAAATAATGAGTTATAATGTTCGCATGTTTAACTTATATAAATGGATGCCAAAAGATCATATTGATAAAAAAATTAATAGTTTTATAAAAGATAAAAATCCTGATATTTTATGTTTACAAGAATATCATACCAATACTAATTTAATTAAACTCTTTCCATATCATTACATCAAAATAAGCAATAAAAATAACAATTTAGGAGATGCTATTTTTTCTAAGTACAAAATTTTTAAATCAGGATCACTTAATTTTCCAAATACCACTAATAATGTAATTTTTGCAGATATTATTAAAAACAAAGACACTTTTAGAGTTTATAATGCCCATTTAGAATCATTTAGAATAGATTCTAAAAAGAAAACTATTACTAAAAAAAATGCAGAGAATTTTAAAATTAGAGTAGAAAAAGCTTTTAAAAAACAGGTAGATCAAGTTGCATTGCTTTTAAAGCATCAAAAGAAAACTCAATATAAATCTATAATTTGTGGTGATTTTAATAATACTGCTTTCTCGTGGGTATATCATCAATTAAACAAAAACAAAAAAGATGCTTTTGAAATTGCTGGTAATGGATTTGGAAGCACTTATAATTTTGGTTTTCCAATGCGTATTGATTTTATTTTGGCAGATGAAAATATGACAGTAAATAATTTTAAAACTTATACTGTAAATTACTCCGATCACTATCCCATTATGGCTCGTTTAAATTTAAAACCCTAAAATGATCTACATCATATCTTCCCTTCAAATATTAAATAACTTTGTACAATAAAACATCTATAATCATGAAAAAAATATATTTAATTTTATTTATTAGCACTTTTTTCTTCGGATATTCTCAAGAAAAAACCTTAACCTTAAGCGATGCTGTTTTAGGGTATTCCAAAGGTTTATATCCAACTAGATTGAATCAATTACAGTGGATTAAAAATTCAAACAACTATATGTATCAAAAAGAGAATCAATTAGTAATCAGTAGTGCAAAAACAGGTACCCAAACTAATTCCATAACACTAGAATCTCTTCAAAAAACATACCCAAACTTAACCCGTTTTCCAAGAATTTTAAGGATTACAAATACCGAAATAACCTTTAAAAATAAAAATACTTTTGAGGTTTATGATTATGTAAATCACACTAAAACCTACAGTATAACTAATGATGAAGCTGGAAAAAATATTGAGTTTAATAATAAAGCTAAAGCTTCAGCTTATACACTTAATAATAATTTATATGTAGCAACACTTTCCAATCCAAAAATTGCAGTTACTAATTTTACGGATAAAAATATAGTTGCCGGACAATCTATTCACAGAAACGAATTTGGCATAAAAAAAGGTACTTTTTGGAGTCCTAAAGGTCATTTTTTAGCTTTTTATCAAAAGGATGAGAGTAACGTTGCAAATTATCCGTTAGTAAACATTAACACATATCCTGCTTCTTTAATGAATATAAAATATCCAATGGCTGGTCAGGGAAGTGAACAAGCTAAAATTGGAATATTTAATATGTCTACAAAAACTACTACTTATTTAAATATTGACACATCTGACGAACATTATTTAACAAATTTAACTTGGACACCCAATGAAAAATATGTGCTTGTTGCAGAAATAAATAGAGGTCAAAATCATATTTGGTACAATAAATATGATGTAAATACTGGAGAAAAAGTAACTGCTATTTTTGAAGAAACTAATGATAAATGGACTGAACCTGAATTTGATGCCGTATTTTTACCAAATGGCAATACTACCTTTTTATATTTAAGTGAACGTAATGGTTTCATGAATATTTATGAATATACAACCGATGGAAAATTAGTTAAACAACTTACTAATTTTAAATGGGTAGTAACCGGTATTTTAGGTTTTGATACCGGCGTAAAAAATGTTTTCGTTAAAGGTACAGGAACAGATCCTAGAGAATCGCATATTTTTAAAGTGAATTTAAAATCTGGAAAAACCACACAACTTACCCCTCAAAAAGGTACGCACAACGGAACTGTAAATAGCAACGGAACATATTTATTAGATTCTTATAGCAGTATTTCCATTCCGAGAATATCTCAAATTATTTCTACCAAAAATGCTAAATCCAACACTATTTTTACTGCAAAAAATCCGTTAAAAGATTACAAATTAGGCACTACAGAATTTGTTAATTTAAAAGCAGATGATGGAACGGTTTTATATGGTAAAATTACCAAACCAGCCAATTTTGATCCTTCAAAAAAATATCCTGTTTTAGTTTACGTTTATGGAGGACCGCATGTACAATTAGTAACTAATTCTTGGTTAGCAGGATCTCGTTTATGGTCAACTACATTTTCAACTTTAGATAATTATATAGTATTTACCTTAGACAATAGAGGTACTGAAAATAGAGGGTTCGCTTTTGAAAGTATTATACACCGCCATTTAGGCGATATAGAAATGGAAGACCAATTAACAGGAGTTGATTACCTAAAATCTTTACCTTATGTAAATAGCAAAAGAATTGCTATTAATGGTTGGAGTTTTGGTGGATTTATGACTTTGAGTTTAATGTTACGCCATCCAGGAGTATTCACAACTGCTGTTGCTGGTGGACCTGTAACTGACTGGAAATATTATGAAGTTATGTACGGTGAACGTTATATGGATACTCCTCAAGAAAATCCTGAAGGCTATAAAACTGCTCGTATTCATAATTACATTAAAAATTTAAAAGGAAAATTATTAATCATTAATGGAAGTGTAGATCCAACGGTTGTTCCTCAGCATAGTTTAACCTTATTGCAAGAAGCTGTTAAACAAGGTGTACAGTTAGATTATTTTACGTATCCAATGCATAAACATAATGTAAGAGGTATTGATAGGGTTCATTTATTAATTAAAATGATGAATTATATTGTAGCTAATAATAAATAATTAAAACCTGTTGTGCATTTTGAATAAATTTTGTCAATTCGAGAATTGAGACCAAAGTTTTCTCAAACGGAAGGAATGACATTACAAATTTTAAAAAAGTCTGTCATTCCTGTGGAGGCAGGAATCGCTTTAATATTATCTATATTTTTAATTTTTTTATAATTTGATAAAGCTTGATTAATAATGCATTAAAAAAGATGTCAATGGTAGTGAATTTTGCGAATAAAAGATGAGTAAAATTAGTATCGAGAATAAATCAAAATACGTAACGGTAATTAGAACATTATTCTACATAAAAAGAGGCTGTTTGAAAAGTGTCATTCTGAATGAAAATGAAGAATCTTATAGTAATTAAATTACTGATAGTTAGATAAATAAAATTTTTAGACTGCGCTATAAATGACAATTTTGGATTGATAACTTTTTTAGATAGCCTAAATTACGAGACGAAATAAAAGTATTAAAAGCAACTATGTAAAAAACAAAACCTAACAGATTTTTGAAATCTGTTAGGTTGACTAAATCACTCTGCACTTAAGTGCAGAGGTTTTTATACGAGGGACTAAAGTCCCTCAATTACTCTAATATAAAATTAGAGTTATCTGAATTTGGTTTTCGATGATGTTCTAAATATTCATTAACCATTTCATCTGTTATGTTACCTGTACTCCAAGCTCCATAGCCTGTTGCCCAGAAATGTTTACCCCAATATGTCTTTTAGCGACATAAACTCTATTTGTAATTTCCGAGATGTCCTACCTTTCATTTGTTTTACTAAATAGCTTATACTTTGTTTTGGTGCATATTCTATATGAACATGGATGTGGTCTGAGCTGACAACGCCTTTTAACATCTCTACTTCCTCTGCTTCACAAATCTGAATCAACAATTCTCTACAACGCTTTTTTATATCTCCATTTAAAACTTTATAACGATATTTTGTTGACCAAACTAGATGGCAACTTAATCTACTAACTGTATGGGAACCTTTACGTTGATAATCTGACATAGCGTAAAGATATAATTTTTCATATTACTAAAGTACTGCAATGAAATTGCAGGGTTTTAGACCCAATTTTGAAACCAATAAAATTAAAAGCTAAAATTAATTACCTTTTTTATAATCTTCTAAAAATTTAGCTAAACCAATATCGGTTAAAGGATGTTTTAACAATCCTTTAATAGAAGATAAAGGACCTGTCATAACATCGGCTCCTAATTTTGCACAATCAATAATATGCATCGTATGGCGTACCGATGCTGCTAAAATTTGAGTTTCATAATTATAATTATCATAAATCAATCTAATTTCATCAATTAAATGCAATCCGTCTGTTGAGATATCATCTAATCTTCCAATAAATGGCGAAACATACGTTGCACCAGCTTTAGCTGCTAACAATGCTTGTCCGGCAGAAAAAACCAATGTCATATTTGTTTTTATTCCTTTATCAGAAAAATATTTACAAGCTTTTATACCATCGGCAATCATAGGTAATTTTATCACAATTTGAGGATTTAAAGCTGCCAATTCTTTACCTTGAGCAATCATTCCATCAAAATCAGTTGCAATAACTTCAGCACTTACATCGCCATCAACAATTTCACAAATTGCTTTGTAGTGGTTTATAATATTTTCAGCACCTGTAATTCCTTCTTTTGCCATTAAAGATGGATTTGTGGTTACGCCATCTAATATTCCCAAAGCTTGGGCTTCTTTAATTTGATCTAGATTAGCAGTATCAATAAAAAATTTCATTTAGTTGTGTTTTTAATTAATTTAAATTGTTGTACAAAAATACGTATTTGATTATAATTTATAGTGGTTCATTAATAACTTTTCATAAATACTATCTGGAAGTATTCGTTTTAAAAAAATAGAAAACTTTTGTATAAAATCGCCTACTTTATAGTGAATTTTTGGATTTTTGGTTTCTATAATTTTATAAATAGCTTTAGCCATTTCAACAGGATTACTGCCACCATCCACATGCGTATTCATTAAATCTAAATTTTGTTGATACACTTCTTTATATGCAGAATTTTCAAAAACTGGTGTATGATATCTTCCTGAAGCTATATTGGTAGCAAAATCACCTGGCGCTACGTTGGTAACTTTTACTCCAAAATTTTTAACTTCCATACTTACAGCTTCCGTTACTAACTCCAAAGCTCCTTTAGTTGCCGAATAAATCCCTCTAAAAGGTAATCCCATATAACCAGCTATTGAGGTAACATTAATTATCAATCCGTTTCTTTGTTTACGCATTTGTGGTAACACGGCTTTCATAGTGTCAATTGCTCCAAAAAAATTAGTTTCAAACACTTTACGCATTTCATCAGTTGGCGTATCTTCAATTGGACCGGTAATTCCCATTCCCGCATTATTTATAAGGACGTCAATTTTACCTTCTTCATTAATAACCATTTTTACAGCATTATTAATGCTATCTAAATTAGTTACATCCAAAGAAATTAATTTAAATGGATGATTTTTAATTTTTGATGAATTACGGCTGGTTCCATAAACGATAAACCCTTTTTCAGTTAAAAATTCACCTACCGATTTACCTATTCCTGATGAACCTCCGGTAATTAAAACTACTTTGCTCATATTTTGGGATATAATTTAAGTTTGTAAAGTTAAAAAGTTTAAATGAAGTTAAAAGATTTAATTGAATTTTAAAATAGCAACTTAGTTTTTCAAGTCCTTTCCTTTGGAAAGGATTTAGGATAGGAGCATAAAAAAAGGCAAGCTACCTACATCACACCGCTACAACCTAATACCTTTGCTGCGTTCCCGCCCTGGAGGATTCAAAGGGAGCTGGTTGTGTAGGACTTGCCCGGCGGCAAATTTACAATCATTTATTAATTTAACCAACCATTTTTGCACTATTTTTATGTAACATTTTTAAAGTTCTGTTTACTAATAAATTATTATTCTAAAAATGTTTTAAATTATATAACTAAGTTATTATTTAAGCCTATTTAGTATATTTGTTAAACTTAAAACCAAAAATCATCATGGAAAACCAAAAAATTTCAGCAAAACAAATTATGATAAATTATGGTTTATTACTAGCCTTTGTAGGAATTGTAATAAGTCTAATTAACTTTTCATTCGGTAATATTTACAAGCCACATTGGTCTGTTCAAGTTATAAGTACCTTAGTGCTTGTAGCCTTTGTAATTTTTGGAATAAAAAAATTAAAGGAGGCTAATGGAGGTTTATTAACTTTAGGAGAAGCAATTAAAACTGGAATAGGCATTACTTTTGTTGCCGCAATTATTTCAATTATTTACTTTTATGTATTTGCTAATTTTATTGAACCAAATTTTGTGCATAATTTTATTGACGTACAACGTCAAACCATGCTTGAAAAAATGCCTGATATTTCTGATGAAATATTAACGAAACAAGCGGAAATGACTCAAAAATATTTTTACATTTTCTCCATTGGTGGAATTATTTTCTATAACTTGTTTTTAGGTTTTGTTATTTCATTAATTACTGGTTTAGTAATGAAAAAAACGGATGAAGAAATTACAAGTATTTAAAAATTAAAATTGTAAATGGATATATCAATAATAATTCCTTTACTCAACGAAGAAGAATCTTTAAATGAATTATACGATTGGATTGTAAAAGTTATGCAATCCAATCGTTATTCTTATGAAATCCTTTTTATTGATGATGGTAGCACGGATGATTCTTGGAACGTAATTGAAAAACTTTCCGCTAAGGATAACAATGTAAAAGGAATTCGTTTTCAAAAAAACTATGGAAAATCACAGGCTTTAAATGCTGGATTTAAAAAAGTTAATGGCGATGTGGTAATTACTATGGATGCCGATTTACAAGACAGTCCAGAAGAAATTCCTGAATTATTTAACTTAATAAAAAATGAAGGGTTTGATTTAATTTCTGGTTGGAAAAAAAAGCGTTACGATTCTAAAATTCGAAAAAACATTCCTTCAAAATTATTTAATGCTGCTGCACGTAAAACATCAGGTTTAAAATTACATGATTTTAATTGCGGATTAAAAGCATATAAAAACATTGTGGTAAAAAATATTGATGTTAGCGGTGAAATGCATCGTTACATTCCTGTTTTAGCTAAAAATGCCGGGTTTTATAAAATTGGTGAAAAAGTAGTTATACATCAAGCTAGAAAATATGGTGTTACTAAATTTGGTGTAGATCGTTTTATCAATGGCTTTTTAGATTTAATTACCATTTGGTTTTTATCAAAATTTGGTAAACGCCCAATGCATTTATTTGGATTATTGGGTACTATAATGTTTGTTATTGGATTTGCCTTTTCTTTCTTTTTGGGGATTGACAAACTTTTTATTCATACTTCTGGCAGACTAATTACACAACGTCCAGAATTTTATCTTGCTATAGCAACGATGATTATTGGAACACAATTATTTTTAGCAGGATTTTTGGGGGAAATAATTCTTCGTACAAAAAAAGATACCAAACGATACCATATTTCAACTAAAATTAATTGCTAACATTTTCTTTTAAAATACTATTTAATGGTATTTTTGCTTAAAATTTAATTTAAAAATTATGAGTGCAATTTTAGAAAAAGCTAAACTTTGGCTATCTGATACATTTGATGCCACTACTCAACAAGAAATTCAAAAACTTATTGATAATAATCCTGAACAATTAACCGAACGTTTTTATAAAAACTTAGAGTTTGGAACTGGTGGGATGCGTGGCGTAATGGGTGCAGGAACTAACCGAATTAATAAATATACGCTAGGTAAAGCCACCCAAGGTTTGGCAAATTATTTAAAACAATCGTTTCCAAATAAAGCCTTGCAAGTTGCCATTGCTTACGATTGCCGTCATAATAGTAACACTTTTGCAAAAATTGTAGCAAATGTGCTATCTGCCAATAATATAAAAGTTTTTTTATTTGAAGATATGCGCCCTACTCCAGAATTATCTTTTGCTGTTAGGTATTTAAATTGTGATGCTGGTATTGTATTAACAGCATCTCATAATCCACCAGAATATAATGGATATAAAGTTTATTGGAATGATGGAAGTCAAATTGTACCTCCAAATGACATCAATATTATTAACGAAGTTAATAGTTTAGATTTTTCAGAAATCAATTTTGATACCAATGAAAATCTAATTGAATATATTGGTAAACAAGTAGATGAAGCTTTTATTAAAGCTTCTGTTAAAAACGGAACTTTTAATACTAAAGGAAAAGAAAACCTAAAAATTGTTTATACGCCACTTCACGGAACTTCTGTAAAATTAATTCCTGATGCTTTGGCTACTGCTGGTTATACCGATGTAAATATTGTAGAAGAACAACGCGTACCTAACGGCAATTTTCCAACCGTAGCTTCACCAAACCCAGAAGAACCTGCTGCTTTAAAAATGGCAACCTATTTAGCTAAAAAATTAGATGCCGATATTGTTATAGGAACTGATCCTGATAGTGATAGAATAGGAATTGCAGTTAAAAATTTAGAAGGTGAAATTCAATTGCTAAACGGTAACCAAACTATGAGTGTAATGACCGATTTTTTAATTAAAAATTGGCAAAAACAAGGTAAATTAAACGGAAAACAATTTGTTGGTTCCACTATTGTTTCTACCAATCTAGTAAATAAAATAGCCGATAGTTATGGTGTAGAAACCAAGGTTGGGTTAACTGGATTTAAATGGATTGCCAAAATGGTTCGTGACGAAGAAGGGAAACTAGATTTTATTGGTGGAGGGGAAGAAAGTTTTGGTTATATGGTTGGTGATTTTGTTCGTGATAAAGATGCCGTTACTGCTACTTTATTAGCTTGTGAGATTGCCGCAAATGCTAAAAATAATGGAAGTTCATTCTATAAAGAGCTGATTGAAATCTATGTAAACCATAACTTTTATAAAGAACATTTAATTGCTATTGTTAAAAAAGGAATGGATGGAGCAGCATTAATTAGTAAAATGATGGTAGAGCTACGTGAAAATCCGCTTACAGAAATAGATCATTCAAAAGTTAGCTATTTGTACGATTATCAAGCCTCCACAAAAACAAATTTACTAACAGGAAAGGTTGAAATTATTAACATTGCAAAATCTAATGTGCTAATTTATGAAACTATTGATGGCACTAAAGTAGCAGCAAGACCAAGTGGAACAGAACCAAAAATAAAATTCTATTTTAGTGTTAATTTACCTTTAGATAAAGTTGAAAATTCAAAAACAGTTGAAGAAAAACTAGATGCAAAAATTCAACGAATTATTAAAGAAATGAAATTAACTTAATGAACTACTTTAAGAAAATTATAAAATACGCTAAACCTTATTTAAAATTTGCTTGGTTAAATGTTTTATTCAATATTTTGTATGCCATTTTTAATGTTTTAACTATAGTAGCTTTTATTCCTGTTTTAAATATATTGTTTAAACAAGAAAATAAAATTGAAGCAAAACCAATATATAATGGCATTTTTTCGCTAGGCAAATACGCTCAAGACAGTTTTTATTATTTCATCTCCCAAAAAATGGAAAACGATGGAGCCATAAAGACCTTAGTTTTTGTATGTATTTTAACCTTATTTTTATTTTTCTTTAAAAATTTCTTTCGTTATATAGCTTCTTTTGTATTAGCATTTTTGCGAAATGGCGTAGTTAAAGATTTACGGGATAGTATTTATCAAAAAATAATTGAATTACCTATTGCCTACTTTTCAGAAAAAAAGAAAGGAGACATTATTGCTCGTATGACCTCTGATGTTCAAGAAATCGAAAATTCATTTTTAACTTCATTAGAAGCAGTGGTTCGTGAGCCTTTAACCATTGTAATTTCATTAACAATCATGTTAGTCATAAGTACAAAGCTTACCCTTTTTGTATTTATATTATTGCCTATATCAGGGTTTATAATTTCATCTATTAGTAAAAAATTAAAAGCACAATCTCTTAAAGCACAGCAAGAAACAGGTAACTTTTTATCGTTTATAGAAGAAACCTTAACTGGTTTAAGGGTAATAAAAGGATTTAATGCAGAAGACAAAATAAAAGATAAATTTAATAATTCTACTAATAATTTTAGAACACTAATGAATAGTGTTTTACAACGTAAAACATTAGCTTCACCAATGAGTGAATTTTTAGGTTCTGCCACCATTATTTCTATTTTATGGTATGGTGGGAAATTGGTTTTAGGAGATAATAGCTCTTTAAGGCCTGAACAGTTTTTAACTTATATTGGCTTATTTTATTTAATTTTAAATCCGGTAAAAGCATTAACTACAGCTTTTTATAATATTCAAAAAGGAAATGCTTCTGCCGAACGTATTTTAGATATTTTGGAAACTAAAAATACCATTGTTGATAAACCAAATGCTATTCATAAAGTATCATTTGAAAATGATATTTCATTCGAAAATATCTCTTTTAAATACAAAGATGAATATGTATTAACTAACTTTTCCTTGCAATTAAAAAAAGGGCAAACCGTTGCTTTAGTTGGTCAATCAGGAAGTGGAAAATCAACATTAGCAAATTTAATTACAAGATTTTACGATGTAAATAAAGGTAGTATTAAAATTGACGGAACCGATATTAAAGATATTACACAAAAATCTCTTAGAGGATTGATGGGCATTGTTACGCAAGATTCTATTTTATTTAATGATACTGTTAAAAATAATATCAGTTTAAGTGTTAAATATGCTACTGATGATCAGATTATCGAAGCTGCTAAAATTGCTAACGCTCATGAATTTGTTAAAGATTTACCTAACCAATATGAAAATAATATTGGAGACAGTGGAAATACACTTTCAGGTGGACAAAAACAGCGGTTAAGCATTGCTCGCGCTGTTCTTAAAAATCCACCGATTATGGTTTTAGATGAAGCGACTTCAGCATTAGATACCGAAAGCGAACAATTAGTACAAAAAGCATTAGAAAAAATGATGGAAAATAGAACATCATTGGTAATTGCCCACCGTCTATCAACTATCCAAAAAGCAGATTTAATTGTTGTAATGAAAAAAGGAAAAATTGTAGAACAAGGTAAACATCAAGAATTATTAGATAAAAAAGGAGAATATTTTAAACTGGTTACCATGCAATCTTTTTAAAATTGATACTTAAATTAATTTTAATGCTGTCATAACGAGGAGTTTTTCACGACGAAGTTATCTAAACTTAAAAGTTTCAATCATGAGATTGCTTCAGTTTTTTTTTATAAAACTTCGCAATGACTTAACAAAAAATTAAAAACGAACAACCCATAAGGACAAACAATTGTGCAGTATGAATTGCTAATTATCAATTTTTTTGAGTCCTAATTTTTCAGCTTGTTTTAACATAAAACGATAAGCTTCATTATAATTATTTCCAATTTTACCTTCTAATATGGCTTCTTTTATGGCTTCTTTTAGTTGTCCAATTTCTCTACAGGGTTTTAAATTATAAGTTTCCATAATTAATTCACCTGAAATAGGTGGTTGAAAATTTCGAACATGATCGCGTTCTTCAACTTCTTTAATTTTTTGACGAACAATTTTAAAATTATTATGATATTTTTTAAATCGAGATGGATTTTTAGTAGTTATATCAGCTTCGCATAAAGTCATTAAATTTTCAATATCATCACCTGTATCAAAAACCAAACGCCTGACCGCAGAATCGGTAACTTCACTAGCCAACACAATAGGTCTTGAACTTAAAAAAACCATTTTTTGAACGAACTTCATTTTATTATTTAAAGGCATTTTTAAACGTTTAAATAGTTTATATACCATTTTAGACCCTACAAACTCATGACTATGAAAAGTCCATCCAATTGTTTTATCAAATTTTTTAGTGGGTGCTTTTCCAATATCGTGCAATAAAGCAGCCCAACGCAACCATAAATCGTTAGTATTTTTAGAAATATTATCAACCACTTCCAACGTGTGATAAAAATTATCTTTATGTTTTTGACCTTCCACTTCTTCAACGCCTTGTAAATTAGTTAATTCTGGTAAAAATCGTTCTAATAATTTAGTTTTATGAAGCAATAGTAAACCTACAGAAGGTATATCAGAAAGCATTATTTTATTAAACTCATCAATAATTCGCTCACGTGTGATAATGTCTATCCGTTCTGCATTTCTAGTAATTGCTTTTAGTGATTCATCCTCAATTGTAAAATATAATTGAGATGCAAAACGAATAGCACGCATCATTCGCAATGGATCATCAGAATAGGTAATATCTGGATTTAAGGGTGTTTTTATAATTTTTGAACCTAAATCACTTAATCCGTTAAAAGGATCTAATAATTTACCGAAATTATCATTATTTAAACTAATAGCCAAAGCATTAATGGTAAAATCTCTACGATTTTGGTCATCTTCTAACGTACCAATTTCTACAACAGGATTCCTACTATCATCAGTATACGATTCTTTACGAGCACCAACAAATTCAATTTCTATATCTTCAAACCGTAACATGGCAGTTCCATAGGTTTTAAAAATTTGAATTTTCGGTTTATTTGGCAACAATTTAGCCACTTCCTTAGCTAAATCAATTCCACTACCAACTGCAACAATATCAATATCTTTAGGTATATTCCGTTTTAAAAAATAATCTCTTACAAACCCTCCAATCACATAGGTTTTGACACCTAAATTAACCGCAGCTTTTGAAATAAATTCAAATATTGGATGCGTTAAAGCATCTGCGTATATCTTATTCGATGTCATAAATTATTTTGACTAAATTTATTTTTTTATTATTTTATTAACTATCATTCCTGCCTTAGCAGGAATGATACTAAAAATTTGAAATAAAACATTATAATTATTCACGAAGCACTATTAATTCATCATTATCTCCAATTTTTACTATTGTTGAAGACTTATCATTGAATTCTTCGCGTTGCAAATTTACAATATAGTCAACGCTATCCAAAATAGCAACATTAATTTCTTTAAAACTTTTAGGCGTTGGCATACCGCTTATATTTGCAGAAGTTGAAACAATAGGTTTTTCAAATGCTTTAATTAATTGTTTACAGAATTCATTTTGAACAATTCTAACAGCAACTGTTCCATCTCTAGCAATTACATTTTTAGCTAAACCAACTGGGTTTTGATAAATAATAGTAGTTGGTTTAGAGGTCGTTTTTATAAAATTTAGAATAGATTTTGGTATTTTTGAAATATACTTGTGAAGCATTTCTAGTCCGTCAACTAAGATAATTAAACTTCTACTTTCCAAACGTTGTTTAATTTTAAAAACTTTTGCTACTGCAATTTCTGATGTAGCATCGCAACCAATTCCCCAAACAGTATCTGTTGGATACAACATTATTTTTTCTTGTTTTAAAACTTTCAATGAATTTTTTATCTCCGTTAACATTTTACAAAGAAAGGTAATTATTTAGAATAATTTAAAGATCTTTTACTAATCCAAGTTAAGTGAAACAATGCGTTAACATAATAATTAAGAATTCGACCAAACAAAAACAACTGCAACCTCATTTTAGGAATTGGGTAGAAAATAAGTCCAAATAAGCCTAAAATAAACTTGGTTAAAAATGTAGATAAAACTAATAAAAAAAGCGATATAACTTTATTTAATCCCTTAAAATGTAAATTCACATACACATGTTTTGAAATAATAACCTCCGTTTTAGTAATTGCAGAAGTTGTTACATTTAATCTTGAAGCTCCACCATGATTATGAATAATTTCAACATTTCTTGACAATACAATTTTTCCATTTTTTTTTCCTACTTTTTTACACAAATCAACATCTTCAAAATACATCCAAAAATCTTCATTCCAACCGCCAATTTTATTAAACCATAATTTACTCATAAAAACTACAGAGCCTGAAATCCAATCAGGAAAGATAATTTCCTTAGTTACTTCATATTTTTTTTGTATTTCTTTTTTATGAATTTGTCTAAAAATTGCTCTCGACAATCCGAATAATGTGTGTAATTCTGGGAATAATCTAATTTCATTTTCTCTTTTCCCTCTGGGGTTTATTTGAGAACAAGAAATAATACCATAATCTGCATTATTTTTTGATAAATTAAGCATTTCAAGTAAGGCTTCCTTTCCAGCAATCGTATCCGGATTTAAAAATAATAAATAATCACCATCTGCATTTTTTGCACCTACATTACATCCATTTGCAAATCCATTATTTCCTGAATTTTCAATAAACCTAACTGCTGTATATTTTTGTTTGTATTTCTCTAAAAATCCATCATTAGAATAATTATCAACTACAATAACATCTAATAAAAACTTGTCGGTAATAATAACATTTAAGGAGTTTAAACAATTTGTCAAATGCTTCCAACTTCTATAATTTACAACAATTACAGAAATTTTGAGCTTAGTTGAAAAATCTTGTTTAATTTCCATTTATCAGAAAAAAATCAAAAAATAGTTATACTGCTACATCATTATCGCGTAGCGCATCATTTAAAGATGTTTTTTTATTGGTACTTTCTTTTCGTTTTCCAATTATCATAGCACAAGGCACATTAAATTCACCTGCTGGAAAATGTTTTTTATAACTCCCTGGAATAACCACTGAACGTGCAGGAACTATTCCTTTCATTTCAATAGGTTTTTCCCCAGTTACATCAATTATTTTGGTACTCATTGTTAATACAACACCCGCACCTAACACTGCTTCTTCTTCTACTCTAACACCTTCAACAACAATGCAACGTGAACCAATAAAGGCATTATCTTCAATAATTACGGGTGCAGCTTGTAAAGGTTCAAGCACACCGCCAATACCAACTCCCCCACTTAAATGTACATTTTTACCTATTTGAGCACAACTGCCAACCGTTGCCCACGTATCTACCATTGTACCCTCATCTACATAAGCACCAATATTTACATAGCTTGGCATTAAAATAGTGCCAGACGAAATATATGAACCATAACGTGCAACTGCATGAGGAACTACGCGTATACCTTTCTCCTTATACCCTGTTTTAAGCGGAATTTTATCGTGGTATTCAAAAATACCAACTTCCATAGTTTCCATTTTTTGAATTGGAAAATATAAAACTACTGCTTTTTTTACCCATTCATTTACTTTCCAGCCATTTTTTGCAGGTTCAGCAACACGTAAAGTTCCACTATCTAATAAACTAATAACATTTCTTATAGCTTCTTTAGTAGCATTATCCTTTAATAAATTTCTATTTTCCCAAGCATTTTCAATTTGTGTTCTTAACAACTTCATTTTTTAACTTCTTTTATGGCAAATATAAAGTTTAAAATAGTTTTATAATTCAATTTATGTAAATTTGAACACTTTTAAAAATTATGTTAGTATTTTGGGTAGAATTTTAGCAATTGATTACGGAGAAAAAAAAACGGGTATTGCAATTACAGACGAATTGCAAATTATTGCTTCTGGTTTAACTACCATTGAAACTAAAAAAATATTTTCATTTTTAACCAATTACTTAAAAAAAGAAAAAGTTGAATTATTTATAGTTGGAGAGCCAAAACAGATGAATAATAAAGCTAGTGAAAGTGAACAATTTATTACTCCATTTATTAAAAAATTGGGAACAACTTTTCCTAAAATTCCCATAAAAAGAGTAGATGAACGGTTTACTTCTAAAATAGCTTTTAAAAGTATGATTGAAAGTGGATTAAAGAAAAAACAACGGCAAAATAAAGCGTTAATTGACGAAATTAGTGCAACACTAATTTTGCAATCTTATTTATATAATAGATGATAAATATTTTTCACATTCACCTTTTGCCTAATAACTCGATTCTTCGTAATTTTGCAATCCTAAAATATGTTATATGATTTTACCCGTTATTGCCTATGGCGATCCCGTTTTAAGAAAAGTTGGTGTTAATATCGATAAAGATTATCCTAATTTAAAGGAACTTATCGAAAACATGAAGGAAACCATGGTAAGTGCTCAAGGTGTAGGCTTAGCGGCACCTCAAATAGGTAAAGCCATTCGTTTATTTATTGTAGATACTTCTCCTTTTGCGGAAGATGATGAACTTGAAGATGATGAAAGAGCATTATTAAAAGATTTTAAAAAAGTATTTATCAATGCAAAGATGCTTAAAGAAGAAGGTGATGAATGGCCTTTTACCGAAGGTTGTTTAAGTATTCCTGATATTCGTGAAGATGTATTTAGACCTGAAAAAATTACTATTGAATATGTAGATGAAAATTTTGAAAAACACGTTGATATTTTAGAGGGTTTAGCCGCCAGAGTTGTACAACATGAATACGATCATACAGAAGGTATTATGTTTACAGATAAAATTTCATCACTAAAAAAACGATTAATTAAAAAGAAATTAGAAAATATCACCAAAGGAAAAATAAATCCAGATTACAAGATGAGATTTCCACAATTAAAAAGAAAATAATTATATGGAATTAAAAGATATAGTTGCTATTAACGGCAAACCAGGTTTATTTGAAATAAAAGCACAATCTAAAGGCGGAATTATTGTTCAATCGTTATTAGACGAAAAAAAATTCCCAATTACTGCAATGCACAATATAAGTGCATTAAACGAAATTTCAATGTACACCTATGAAGAAGAAGTTCCATTAAGAATTATTTTAAAAGCTATGGGTGAAAAAGAAAACGGTAAAGAAACCATCAGTCATAAGGAAAGTGGAAAGATTTTAACTTCCTATTTTAGAGAAATTTTACCAAATTTTGATGAAGAACGCGTATATACTTCTAACATTAAAAAAGTGATTCAGTGGTATAATTTACTGGCTTCTAGCAACTTTGATTTTAGTGCTATTCCTGAAGAAGAAACGGAACAAGCATAACATGCATACCCGAGAACAGCAGCTTCAGGCATTTGGCAGGTTATTAGACATTATGGATGAATTGCGTTTAAAATGTCCTTGGGATAAAAAACAAACGTTACAATCTTTGCGTCATTTAACCATTGAAGAGACTTATGAATTAGGTGATGCAATTCTTAATAACGATTTACAAGAAGTTAAAAAAGAATTGGGCGATGTGCTGCTGCATATCGTTTTTTATGCTAAAATTGGTTCTGAGTCAGATGCCTTTGACATTGCCGATGTAGCAAATGCTATTTCTGAAAAATTAATTTATAGGCACCCACACATTTATAGTGATGTTAAGGTTGAAAATGAAGAAGATGTTAAAAAAAACTGGGAACAGTTAAAGTTAAAAGAAGGAAATGGTTCCGTTTTAGAAGGGGTTCCAAAATCATTACCAGCATTGGTAAAAGCAAATAGAATTCAAGATAAAGTAGCTGGAGTTGGATTTGATTGGGAAAAACCAGAGCAAGTTTGGGAAAAAGTACAAGAAGAACTTTCGGAATTAAATGCTGAGATTAAAAATGGCAACAACAAAAATATTGAAGCTGAGTTTGGTGATGTATTGTTCTCAATGATTAACTATGCTCGCTTTATTAAAGTAAATCCTGAAAATGCTTTAGAACGTACCAACAAAAAATTTATTAATAGATTTCAATATTTAGAAAAAGAAGCTAAAAAAATAGGAAAATCTTTACACGACATGTCCTTATCTGAAATGGATGTGTATTGGAACAAAGCCAAAGAATTCTATAAATAATCCTATTTATAATCCATAATTTTCATTATTTTAGTACAAGTTTTAATTCATTAAAAGATGGAAAAAATAGTTATTATTACTGGAGGAAATAGGGGTTTAGGAGAGGGATTATCAAAAGTTTATCATAAAAATGGTTATCGAGTTTTCTCAATTTCTCGTTCCATAAAAGAAAAATTTTATACTGCTGAACAATATTCTTGTGATTTAAGCAAAACCGAAACTATTGAACCTACTTTAACGGAAGTATTCTCTCATTTAGATGCCACCAATACTAAAAAAATTCTTCTAATAAATAATGCTGGGGATTTAGGAACGGTAAATACTATAGAAAATTTAAACCCTAAAGATATTAGTTATACAATTCAAGTAAACTTAATAGCACCTCTAGTATTAAATGCTACCTTTATAAAACTCACCAAAGGATTTAATTGCAAAAAAAAGATTATCAATATTTCATCGGGAGCTGCTGTAAATCCTTATGAAAGTTGGTCGCTTTATTGCTCTTCAAAGGCAGGAGTTGATATGATGACTAAAGTAATTTCTAAAGAACAAAAACATACCGAAAACGGCGTTAATATTGTATCCATTTATCCAGGAATTGTTGATACTGATATGCAATCTAAAGCAAGAAATACACCCAAAGAAAAATTTAGATCTGTACAAAGATTTATAGATTTTTATACACACGGTGAATTAAGTTCTCCTAAAGAAGTAGCTAAAAAAATATATAAGTTAGATAAAGCTGGGAAATTAACAAACGGACTTATTTTAGATATTAGAAATGCCTAAAAATTATTAAATATATTTTACTAACTAAAAAGAGGCTGTCTGAAAAGTGTCATTCTGAATGAAAATGAAGAATCTCATGATAATCAAATTACTGATAATTAGATAAATAAGATTTTTCGACTGCACTCAAAATGATTATTGAAAGATTTTTCAGATAATCACTTTTTTATAATTTTTTAGCATTCTTAACCTTTTGCTTAGTTAGTGCTATACCAATAACTTCATTCATTTCAGAAACATAATGAAATTTCAATCCTTTTAAATAAGAAGGTTTTATTTCTTCTATATCTTTTTTATTTTCTACAGAAAGTATTATTTCATGAATATTAGCTCGTTTAGCGGCCAATATTTTTTCTTTTATTCCACCTACTGGTAATACTTTTCCACGTAATGTAATTTCGCCTGTCATTGCCAATTTAGATTTTACTTTACGTTGTGTAAATACGGATACTAAACTTGTTAACATGGTTATACCTGCACTTGGACCATCTTTTGGTGTTGCTCCTTCCGGCACATGAATATGCACTTTATAATCATCTAACCATTTACTGTCAATTCCAAAATCACTAGCATTTGCTCTAATATATTCCATGGCAATGGTTGCAGATTCTTTCATTACTTTTCCTAAATTTCCAGTAATGGTTAGCCCTTTTCCTTTAGAAATTATAGACTCAATAAATAAAATATCGCCTCCAACTTGTGTCCAAGCCAAACCAGTAACTACACCAGCAACATCATTACTTTCATATTTATCTCGTTCTAAATGCGATGGACCTAATACTTTTTCAATGGTTTCAATGGAAACTTTAATTTGGTAATCTTCTTCCATGGCGATAGATTTTGCTGCATAACGCACCATTTTTGCTATTTGCTTTTCTAAACCACGAACTCCTGATTCACGCGTATAAGCTTCCACAATTTTTTCTAATTGTTTTTTACCAATTTGTAAATGTTCTTTAGATAAACCATGCTCTTTTAACTGTTTTGGCAATAAATGTCTTTTAGCTATTTCTACTTTTTCTTCAATAGTATAACCAGAAACATTAATTATTTCCATCCTATCTCTTAAAGCCAAAGGAATTGTAGATAAACTATTTGCTGTTGCAATAAATAACACCATTGACAAATCGTAATCTAGTTCTAAATAATTATCATAAAACGTCGTATTTTGTTCAGGATCAAGCACTTCTAGCATTGCAGAGGAAGGATCTCCATTATGACTAGAAGATGCCAATTTATCAATTTCATCTAAAACAAAAACTGGATTTGAAGTTCCTGCTTTTTTCAAATCTTTTATAATTCTACCAGGCATTGCTCCTATATATGTTTTTCTATGTCCGCGAATTTCAGCTTCATCACGTAACCCACCTAATGACATTCTAACATATTTTCTATCTAAAGATTCCGCAATAGATTTTCCTAATGAAGTTTTTCCTACACCAGGAGGACCATATAAACAAATAATTGGAGATTTCATATCTCCTTTTAATTTTAATACTGCTAAGTGTTCAATGATACGCTCTTTTACTTTTTCTAAACCAAAATGATCTCGGTTAAGTATTTTTTGAGCTCGTTTTAAATCAAAATTATCTTTAGAATATTCTCCCCAAGGCAATTCTAATAATAAATCCAAATAATTACGTTGTACAGAATATTCTGCCATTTGCGGATTCATACGTTGCAATCTGCCTAATTCTTTATCAAAGGTTTCTTTAACCTCTTTACTCCATTTTTTGGATTTTGAATTTTCACGCATTTCTTCTAATTCCTCATCATAAGAAACACCTCCCAACTCTTCTTGAATAGTTTTTAATTGTTGATGCAAATAGTATTCGCGTTGTTGCTGATCCATATCAGAACGCGTTTTAGAATGAATAACGTTTTTCAATTCTAATTTTTGCAATTCAACATCCATTTTTTTCAACGTAATTAAAGCTCTTTCCTTTAAATTAGTAATTTGAAGTAGCTCTTGCTTTTCAGCCACTTTCAAATTCATATTTGATGACACAAAATTTATTAAAAACGGACTGCTTTCAATATTTTTAATGGCAAAAGTGGCTTCCGTTGGTAAATTAGGATTTTCTTTAATAATTTTCATAGCCATATCTTTTATAGATTCAACAATGGCCTCAAATTCAGGAGCTTTTTCATCCGATCTATCTTCAGGATATTCTTTAGTAGTAGCCTGAATATATGGTTTTTCTTGCACAAAGGATTCAACTTCAAAGCGCTTTTTACCTTGAATAATCACAGTAGTATTTCCATCAGGCATTTTAAGCATTCTTAAAATACGAGCCACAGTTCCTACTTTATGGATATCATTAACCGTTGGGTCTTCAATAGACTCATTTTTTTGAGCCACTACACCAATTATTTTATTTCCTTTATTCGCTTCTTTAATTAATTGAATGGACTTATCTCTACCTGCTGTAATTGGAATTACAACGCCTGGAAATAAAACGGTATTACGTAAAGGCAATATGGGTAAAACATCTGGCACATCTTCCTTATTTATTTCTTCCTCATCTTCTGGCGTCATTAACGGAATTAAATCAGCGTCTTCATCTAAAATATTTTGAAGTGACAATTTGTCCAGATTTAAAAATTTTGATTTGCTCATACTATTATTTTGGTCATTTTGTCATTTATAATTACTATACGCTAGTAAAGACACTAACAAAATTAATTTAAAGTTCTTATTTTCAATTATTTACAATAATTTTATATATATCATTATCTTATAAATTTCAATAGTTATGCCAAATAAGTTTAAACTAATTATATTTTTTTATTTAATTTTATTACAAACTGTAACAGTTAAATATAATTAAAGTCTTTTAAATAGAAATTAATTTTTGAATCCAGATAATCAACATACCAAGCAACTTTTAAGCAAGTGTGTAAAAGGAGATAAATCAGCACAATTTGCCATATATGAGCTGTATTATAAAGCAATGTACAATTGTGCTTTTAGAATAGTGAATGATAGTTTTGAAGCAGAAGATATCATGCAGGAAGCTTTTCTAGCAGCTTTTACAAAATTGAATTCTTATAGTGGAGAAGTTTCATTTGGTGCTTGGTTAAAACGTATTGTTATTAATAAAAGTTTAAGTAGTTTAAAAAAAACAACCTATAGGGAAACTGTTGAACTTGAAAAAATAAAAGATAATTTTATTGATGAAGAGATTGATACAACTAATATAAATGTTTCGGTAATTTTAAAACAAGTTGATGCTCTTAAAACAAATTATAGAATAATAATTACTTTAAATTTAATTGAAGGATATGATTGTGAAGAAATTGCCCAAATATTAAATATATCTTATGAAAACAGTAGAACAACTTTATCTAGAGCCAAAAATAAATTAAGACAACTTTTAGCACCTATTTATGAAAGATAACTTAGAAAATATATTTAAAAATTTAGAAAATCAATTTGATGTAAATGAGCCCAATATTGGTCATTTTAATCGTTTTGAAGCAAAACTTAATAAACCTAAGAAAAAAAACTATTTCAAATTATTTAAAATTGCTGGTATTATTTCTATAGCAGCTTCTATAATACTCTTTTTTGGCATTTGGATTGGAACTTCTTATAATAATGAAGGGTTAAAATTATCTAGTGTTTCCAAAAAGATGAATGAAACTGAAAATTATTTTGTAAACACCATACAAAATGAAATCCAACTTATTGAAAAAGAAAAAAACAGCAATAATGAAGTTATTATAAATGATGCCTTTAAACAATTAAAAATATTAGAAAATCAATATCAAATCCTCACGTTAGACTTGCAAAATAATAAATCCGATTCAAGAATAATTTATGCAATGATTGCTAATTATCAACAAAGAATTACCGTGCTGCAAAGTTTAATGAAGCAACTAAAAGATGTTAAACAATTAAAATCACAAATTCATGAAAAATACATTTAAGTTACTAGTCCTTCTTTTTCTTATTCCTTTGTTTATCTCGGCTACTGAAAAGAGAGGAAAATACACAAAAACCAAAGTTATAAACAAAGAATTTAATGTGAATAATAATGCTACTTTAAAGGTTGAAAACAAATATGGAAACCTAGAAATTGTTACTTGGAATGAAAACAAAATTGTTATAAAAGTTTCTGTAACAACAACTGGTAATGTTGAAGAAAAAGTTCAAAAAAAGTTAGATCAAATCAATGTTGAATTTAACAACAGTCCATCAAATGTTTCAGCAAAAACAATTATTGAAAGAAGTTCTTCCTCATGGAGAATTTGGGGCAAAAATAATAATGTTAGCATGGAAATTAATTATCTTATAAAAATGCCAATTACCAATAATGTTAATTTAAATAATGATTATGGAGCCATTAACTTAGATAAACTAGAAGGAACCTCAAAAATTAATTGTGATTATGGCAGTATTAATATTGGTGAACTACATAATTCAACCAATTATATAAATATTGATTACACCAACAATTCCTATATTGATTTTATGAAAGATGGTGAAATTAATGCCGATTATTCTACTTTAAATGTTGATCGTTCTGGTAGCACTAAATTAAATGCAGATTATTCCCATATTTCCTTTGGAAAAGTATCTAATTTAGATTTTAATTGTGATTATGGTAGTTTAAAAATTGAAGATTCAGGTAATATTACCGGCGTAAGTGATTATATGCATATAGCAACCGGAAAATTGAGAGGCTCAGGTGATTTTAATATAGAATACGGTTCTTTAAAAATTAAAGAAATTGAAAATCAATTTAAATCGTTAAAAGTAGTTTCTTCCTATACGCATTTAAAATTTGGAATTGCTCCTACCACATCTTTTAACATCTCGGCTTATTTAAGTTACAGTGGTTTAAAATATGGTAATGCTAAATTTATCTTTAGCAAACAAAAAACTAATTTCTCTCAAAAAGAGTATGAAGGGTTTTATAACACTCATAATTCCGGGAATACAATTTCTATAAAATCAGATTATGGAAGTGTAACTTTTTTATAAATGAATACATAAAAAATGAAAATAGGCTGTCTAAAAAGTGTCATTCTGAATGAAAATGAAGAATCTCCTAAAAATAAAATCATTAATAATTAACTGATAATTAAGTGAATAAGATTTTTCGACTCCGCTCAAAATGACAGTTAAAAGATTTTTTAGACAATCTCATTTTTATTAATAATTTCTATATTTTTCAGTAATTTCAAAAATATGCTTTAGAATTTTTTGTTCTTTTTCATTGAATTCTAAATTTCTTCGTTCAAAAACTAATTTTGCCGTTTCAGTAGCTTTATTTAATTGATAGGTTGTAAATCCTGCTGCACCTCCCCAACTAAACGATGGAACAAAATTTCTTGGAAAATTACTGCCATAAATATTAGCACTAACCCCAACAACAGTCCCTGTATTAAACATCGTATTAATAGCACATTTTGAATGATCACCCATAATTAAACCACAAAATTGTAATCCGGTTTTAGCAAAACTATCTGTTTTATAACTCCATAAACGAACTTCACTATAATTATTTTTTAAATTGGAATTATTAGAATCTGCACCAATATTACACCACTCACCTAAAACTGAATTTCCTAAAAACCCATCATGTCCTTTATTAGAATATGCACTTAAAATGGAATTATTTATTTCTCCTCCAACTTTACAAAACGGGCCAATAGTAGTTGCTCCATAAATTTTAGCCCCCATTTTTACCACAGAATTATCACATAAAGCAAAAGGTCCACGAATTAAACTACCTTCCATGATCGTTGTGTTTTTACCAATATAAATTGGTCCATCAGAGGCATTTAAAACTGAAAAATGGATAGTAGCTCCTTCTTCAATGAAAATATTTTTTTGATTTAATGTTTGTATATTTTCAGGTATCGGTTGCGATTTTCTATCTTTAATTAGTAAGTTAAAATCCGCTTGAATAACTTTATCGTTATTTGAAAATAAATCCCATGTATTTTTAATTTGAATTAAATCTTCTTCAAATTCAATTTGTTGGTAGGTAGAAAAATCGATTTCTTCTTGCGATTGATTGCTGAAAAAAGCAATAACCTCATCACCTTTAAAAATGGCTTGGGTTTCTTTTAAATTTTTTACTAAACATACTAAATTAGAAGTTGGTAAAAAGGAAGCATTTAACATAACGTTATTTTCCATTTCTACCATCGGATATTTTTCTTCTAAATATTCTTCGGTAACGGTTGTTGTAGTAGTTTCAAGATATTTTTCCCATTTTTCTCGAATAGTTAAAATACCAATTCGTAAATCAGCAACAGGTTTTGTATAAGTTAAAGGTAAAAGGGCATTACGTACTGCACCATCAAATAAAATATAATTCATGGGTTTTGTTTTATTACAAATGTACAGTAAGTTTTTGCTTTCTCAAATGAAATTTAAAGCGATGCTTATATAATTTTATTTTTTCTAAAATAAGTATCTAATGCATCTGCTGTATCTAAACAGGCACTCACCTTAGGGATTTCTGAACAATAACGGGAGTCTATAATATGATGCCTACAACTAACAGCATTTAAATCAACACTTTTAAATTTTTCATTAAATGCTACACATTTGTTATATAAACTATCAATAGTTTCGTTTTGTACAATTTCAATACTATTTTGGGTTAAATAACCTTTTAAAAAGTTTTCAATGGCAATTTGTGAGTTTTTACAAATAGAATAACTAACCATATCTTCTTCTGGCTTGAACATTTCTTCTTTAGCTTCTTGAAGTTTTTTTTCAGCTTCATCTAGAAATGCTTTGGATCTAGTTTTCATATGATATTTTTTAAGATTAATTTAATAGTTTTTTTAGTATAAAAAAAGCACCAGATATTTAAATGTCTGGTGCTTTTTTATCACATTAAATTATAAATTTTTATAAAGTTCTAAACGTTCCCATTGTGTTTCAACATTCTCTTGAGCTTCCTCTAATAATGCTTTTGCTACATCTGCATTATCCTTAACAACTCTAGTAAAACGAGATTCGCTATACATAAATTCGCTTAAAGGTGCAGAAGGTTGCTTAGAATCTAATTTAAATTTCTTTCCTTTTTCTTCTAAAGGATTGAATCTAAATAATGGCCAGTAACCAGTTTCAACAGCTTTTGCTTGATGTTCTGCTCCATATCTTAAATCATATCCGTGATCACCACAATGTGAGTACGCAATAATTATAGAAGTACCTGGATAGGCTTCGGCTTCTTGAATTGCTTTTAAAGTCTGATTATCTTTAGCTCCTATTGCAATTTGAGCAACATACACATTACCATAAGATACTGCTTGTAAACTTAAACTTTTCTTAGGTGTTTTTTTACCTCCAATCGAAAATTTAGCACTAGCTCCCATTTGGGTAGCTTTAGATGCTTGACCTCCTGTATTTGAATATATTTCAGTATCCATTACTAAAATATTTACATTTTCACCTGATGCCAATACATGGTCTAATCCACCAAATCCTATATCATAAGCCCAACCGTCACCACCAAATATCCAAACTGATTTTTTACGTAAGAACTCGGAAAGGTCTCTAAGGTTTTTAGCTTCTTTAGTTCCTATAGTATCTAATATACCATTTAGCTCTTCAATTTGTTTTAATTTCAACTCTTTTTGAGTTTCATCTTCCTCAATATTCTCAACAATTTGATTTACTAAAGTACCACCTATTTGACTCTCTAAAGATTTTAATAAATCAAAAGCAATTTCTTGTTTTTTAGTTAATGCTAATCGCATACCTAATCCATATTCAGCATTATCTTCAAATAATGAATTAGCCCAAGCTGGTCCTCTACCAAATTTATTTGTGGTATAAGGTGTTGTTGGTAAATTACCTCCATAAATAGAAGAGCAACCTGTTGCATTAGCAACCATCATACCATCTCCATATAATTGAGTAACTAATTTTATATAAGGTGTTTCACCACAACCAGGACAAGCACCTGAAAACTCAAATAAAGGTTCTAAGAATTGTGATCCTTTTACAGTAGAAATTTTCAACTCTTTTCTATCATAATTAGGTAAATCAATAAAATAGTCCCAATTTTTATTTTCTCCTTTATCAACATCTAATTTCTTAGACATATTAATTGCAAATATACCTTCAACTTCTTTACTCTCAGCAGGACAAACTTCAACACATAAATCGCATCCTGTACAATCTTCCGGAGAAACTTGTAATATGTAACTTTCTGTTTCGCTATTAAATGGTCTACCTTTAGCAGGAACATGTTTTAATCCTGCAGGAGCATCTGCCATCATTTCATTTGGTACTACTTTTGCTCTAATAGCTGCATGTGGACAAATACTTACACATTTATTACATTGTGTACATAAATTGGCATCGTCCCAAGTAGGAATATAGTCTGCAATACCACGTTTTTCAAATTTGGTGGTTCCTGTAGGGAATGTACCATCGGCTGTAAATGCACTAACAGGTAAACTATCTCCTTTGCCTGCTAAAATAGTTCCTAAAATTTCTTTTACAAATTCATCAGCACCTTCACGCATCATAGGTTGTAATCCATCTGTATTTGTAGTATGACGAGGATATTCAACTTTTTCTAAGTTTTCTAAAGATTTATCTACCGCATTAAAGTTCATATTAACAACTTTATCTCCTTTGTGAGAATAAGATTTTACAATTGCAGCTTTAATTTTTTTGATAGCTTCGTCTTTAGGTAAAACACCTGAGATTGCAAAGAAACACGTTTGTAAAACAGTATTTGTACGTTTTCCAAGCTTAGCTTCGTGAGCAACTTTAGTAGCATCAACTACATAAAAATCAATGTTATTATCAATTATTCTTTGTTGTATAATACTTGGAAGTTCTGTCCAAACTTTATATTTTGAATAAGGTGAATTTAATAAGAAAGTACCTCCTTCTTTAATATTTTCTAAAACATCATATTTAAAAATAAAGTTAAATTGATGAACAGCAATAAAATTAGCTTTATCTACTAAGTAAGAAGCTGTTATAGGATTTGGTCCAAAACGTAAATGCGAAATAGTTTGAGCTCCAGCTTTTTTAGAGTCGTAAACAAAATATCCTTGTACATAATTATCGGTGGTTTCTCCAATAATTTTAATGGAGTTTTTGTTAGCACCTACAGTTCCATCAGAACCTAAACCATAAAACATACAATTAACTGTATTTTTAGTAGTTTTAAACTCTGTATTATAGGTTAAACTTGTATGCGTAACATCATCATTTATACCAATAGTAAAATGGTTTTTAGGAGAATTTTTTAATAATTCATCATATATTCCTTTAACCATTGCAGGCGTAAATTCTTTTGAAGATAATCCATAACGACCTCCAACAATTGTAGGTAAAGTGTCGCCCATTTCAACAAATGCATTTACTACATCTAAATATAAAGGTTCTCCTATACTTCCTGGCTCTTTAGTTCTATCTAAAACAGCAATTTTTTTAACAGTTTTAGGTAATTCTTTAATAAAATGATAAATGGAGAATGGACGATATAAACGTACATATAATGCTCCTACTTTTTCACCATTAGCAACCATTGCCTCAACTGCTTCACCAACTGCACCTTCACCAGAACCCATAATAATAATTACACGTTCAGCTTCTGGATGACCTACATAATTAAACAAGTCGTATCTTCTACCTGTTAATTTATAAAATTCGTCCATAGTTTCTTGAACTATTTCAGGAACTTTTTGATAATATAAATTAGATGCTTCACTTGCTTGGAAAAATACATCTGGATTTTGAGAAGTCCCTCTAATTACAGGATTATCAGGATCTAAGGCACGTTTTCTATGTTTCAAGATTTCATCTTCTGGCATCATCGCTTTTATAACTTCATCAGAAATAGCATCCATTTTAGTAATTTCGTGAGAAGTTCTAAATCCATCAAAAATATTTAAAAATGGGATTCTACTTTTAAAAGTTGCTACTTGAGATATTAATGCAAAATCATGAGCTTCTTGACCTGAACCTCCAAATAACATGGAAAAACCTGTTGCTCTTGTTGCCATTACATCAGAATGATCTCCAAAAATAGATAACGCATGTGTTGCAATGGTACGCGCTGCTACATGAATTACGGTTGGCAATAATTCACCAGCCATTTTATACATATTTGGTATCATTAATAACAAACCTTGTGAAGCTGTAAATGTTGTTGTTACAGCACCTCCTTGTAAAGAACCATGTACAGCTCCAGAAGCTCCACCTTCACTTTGCATTTCAATAATTCTAGGTACGTTACCCCAAACGTTTTTTAGTCCTTTCGCACTATACACTTCTGCATGCTCTCCCATTGGTGATGCAGGTGTAATTGGATAAATTGCACAAACTTCGTTTGTTTTATGTGCAACCTTTGCTACTGCTTCATTAGCATCACAAATTAATTTAGAAATCTCTTCTTTCATTTTTACCTTATTTTAATAATTTTTGAATTAAACAGTATTAAATTTAATTTTCTCAAATTATATAGTTTTCTTATGATTTTTTGCTTTGTAAAAGTAGCGTAACCAATAAGGACTTACAATGATATATGTCAGGTAAATTTTACTAATTATTATTTGGAATCAATAAAAACAACAAACCTACTATACTTATTATCAATTTGTTAAATTATATAAAAATTGAAATAGTTGAAGTATTGTAACAATAAATACAATTAAACTTATGCATATTAAGTTCTTTTTTGTTGATTTTTTAATTACAAATATGACAAATGTTAGTTTTTAAATTAATGAAGTATAAAATATTTAAAAATGAATTAAATTTTATTTAGTTAAATACATTTTTCTACGAGAGTACAATTCATAGAACTGATCGTCTTTTAAACTATCAATAAATAAAATACTTTCACCAGTAGATTTCATTTCAGGACCTAATCGTTTATCTACATTTGGGAATTTATTAAAAGAAAACACAGGTTGCTTAATTGCAAAACCATTCAGTTTAGGATTAAAATTAAAATCCTTTAATTTATTTTTACCCAACATAATTTTAGTTGCGTAATTAACATACGGTTCTTTATAAGCTTTTGATATAAACGGAACTGTACGAGAAGCTCTTGGATTTGCTTCTATTATATAAACCGTATCATCTTTAATTGCAAATTGAATATTTATTAATCCAACAGTTTTTAATGCTAAAGCAATTTTTATGGTATGATCTTTAATTTGTTGCATTACAAATTCACCTATATTAAAAGGTGGTAATGTTGCATTAGAATCTCCTGAGTGAACTCCACAAGGTTCAATATGCTCCATAATTCCAATAATATAAACATCTTCTCCATCACAAATTGCATCTGCTTCAGCTTCAATGGCACCATCTAAATAATGATCTAACAACAACACATTGTTTGGTATTTTACGAAGTAAATCAACTACATTTTTTTCCAATTCTTCTTTGTTAATTACAATTTTCATTCCTTGACCTCCTAATACATAGGAAGGACGAAGTAAAATTGGAAAATCTAAATTATCTGCAATTGCTAAAGCTTCATCTGCAGTAGTGGCAATTGCAAATTTTGGAAACGGAATTTTTAAATCTACCAATAATTCAGAAAACCTTCCTCTATCTTCCGCTAAATCCAATGCTTCAAAACTTGTTCCGATAATTTTAATACCATATTTATCTAACTTTTCAGCTAATTTTAAAGCAGTTTGTCCTCCTAACTGAACAATTACTCCTTCTGGTTTTTCATGACGAATAATATCATAAATATGTTCCCAAAAAACGGGTTCAAAATATAATTTATCCGCAGTATCAAAATCAGTAGAAACCGTTTCTGGATTACAGTTTATCATAATAGTTTCGTAACCAGCTTCTTTTGCTGCTAAAACTCCATGTACACAACAATAATCAAACTCAATTCCTTGACCAATTCTATTAGGTCCGGAACCTAAAACAACTACCTTCTTTTTATTGGAAACTACACTTTCATTATCAGCAAATCTTCCTTCAGAAGTTATCATTTTATTTTCAAAAGTGGAATAATAATAAGGGGTTTGTGCATCAAATTCTGCGGCACAAGTATCCACTAATTTATAAACTCTATGTATGCCAAGCACTTCTCTTTTTTTGTAAACTTCGCTTTCCCAACAACCTAACATATGCGCTATTTGTCTGTCCGCAAAACCTTTTTGTTTAGCTTCCAGTAATAATTCATAATTTAAAGTATCTAATTTATAGGAAGAGATTTCCTTTTCTAAAGCATTTAATTCTTCATATTGCTTTAAAAACCACATATCAATTTTTGTGATTTCGTGAATAGTGCTTATCGGAATTCCCATTTGAACAGCATCATAAATCACAAAAACTCTATCCCAACTTGGATTTTTTAGTTTTTCAATAATCACATCATACCTTTTTTCTCCTTTTCCATCAGCCCCTAATCCATTTCGTTTTATTTCTAGAGATTGTGTTGCTTTATGAAGCGCTTCTTGAAACGATCGTCCAATTCCCATAACTTCACCAACCGATTTCATTTGCAATCCAACGGTTCTATCTGAACCTTCAAATTTATCAAAATTCCAACGTGGAATTTTCACAATTACATAATCTAAAGTTGGCTCAAATAATGCAGATGTAGTTTTGGTAATTTGATTATCTAACTCATCTAAATGATAACCAATAGCCAGTTTTGTAGCTATTTTTGCAATAGGATATCCTGTAGCTTTTGAAGCTAATGCTGAAGAACGCGAAACCCTCGGATTAATTTCAATTGCAATTATATCTTCATTTTTATCAGGACTTACGGCAAATTGCACATTACAACCTCCGGCAAAATCACCAATAGAGCGCATCATATGAATTGCCATATCACGCATTCTTTGAAAAGTGGTATCGCTTAAAGTCATAGCCGGTGCTACTGTAATAGAATCCCCTGTATGAATTCCCATAGGATCCATATTTTCTATGGTACAAATAATAACTACATTATCATTACTGTCTCGTAGCAACTCTAATTCATATTCTTTCCATCCTAATAAAGCTTTATCTATAATTACTTCGTGTATTGGCGATGCTTCTAAACCTCTACGCAATAAATTGTTTAAATCTTCTTTTTCATAAACAATAGAAGCTCCATATCCACCTAAAGTAAAAGATGGCCTAATTACCAAAGGAAAACCAAATTCTTGTGCAATTTCTTTTCCTTGTAAAAAAGAGGCAGCAGTAGCGGACGGTGCTTGTCCGATACCTATTTCTATCATTAATTTTCTAAACTGCTCTCTATCCTCTGTAATATTAATAGCATCAATATCTACTCCAATTAGATGCACATTAAAATCATCCCAAATACCTTTATCTTGTGCTTCAATACATAAATTCAAAGCAGTTTGACCACCCATAGTTGGTAAAACGGCATCAATATTTGGATGCAATTTTAAAATTTCGATAATCGATTTGGTGGTTAGCGGTTTTAAATACACATGATTTGCCAAAGAAGGATCTGTCATTATAGTAGCCGGATTTGAGTTAATCAAAACAACTTCAATACCTTCCTCTTTTAATGAGCGAATTGCTTGAGATCCTGAGTAATCAAATTCACAAGCTTGACCAATAATTATTGGTCCTGAACCAATAATTAAAACCGATTTTATATTTGTATTTTTTGGCATTTAGTTTCGTAAATTATTTAATGGTAAATATCTAAATTTTTTATTTTTAATAGGACAATAGTTTTCAAAACTTATTAAACGTATAAAAAAAAAGGTGTTACTAATAAAAGTAACACCCAATATATAAAACTATCGTTTCATTATTTTTTTGGTCTCGGATCTGAAGATACACTTAATCTTTTTCTGCCTTTAGCTCTTCTTCTTGCCAACACTTTTCTTCCTGCAACACTTGACATACGTTCTCTGAACCCGTGTTTATTCCTTTTTTTTCTTTTTGATGGTTGATAAGTCCTTTTCATTTCTTATATCTTTAAAATCGTGTATCTTTAGTTAAATTACGCTTTAATTTCATTCTCTAAAAGCGTTGGCAAATATACAATTACTTTTGTGTTTGACAAATAGAATTTTAAAAAAAATAAAAATAATATTTAAACCGTAAAAATGAAAAAATTCCTACTTTTATAAAAATAAAAAATTAGAAGATTTATGTATAAAAAACCAATGCTTAAAGAAGATAGTTTAAAAAATAATGTAATTGTTGTAACTGGAGGGGGAAGTGGATTAGGAAAATCGATGACCACTTATTTTTTGGAATTAGGTGCTAAAGTTGTTATTACGTCTCGAAATTTTGAAAAATTGGTAGCTGCTAAAGAAGAGCTGGAAGAAAAAACTGGAGGAATAGTTCTTCCTATTAAATGTGATGTTAGAAATTATAATGAAGTTGAAAATGTACTAGTAGCAACTTTAAAAAAATTCGGTAAGGTGGATGGATTATTAAACAATGCAGCGGGAAATTTTATAAGTCCAACAGAACGATTATCTGCCAACGCTTTTGACACCGTAATAGATATTGTATTAAAAGGTAGTAAAAATTGCACGCTTGCTTTTGGAAAACACTGGATTGAAAAAAAACAAGCTAAAGCAACTATTTTAAATATTGTAACTACTTATGCTTGGACAGGTTCGGCTTATGTAGTCCCTTCAGCTACAGCGAAAGCAGGTGTTTTAGCTATGACACGTTCACTTGCTGTAGAATGGGCAAAATACGGAATTCGTTCTAATGCCATTGCTCCTGGTCCATTTCCAACAAAAGGTGCTTGGGATAGATTACTACCCGGTGAATTGAAGGAAAAGTTTGACATGAAAAAGAAAGTACCTGTTGGTAGAGTTGGTGAACATCAGGAATTGGCAAACTTAGCAGCTTATTTAATGAGTGATTTTTCAGCCTATATTAATGGAGAAGTAATAACCATTGATGGTGGCGAATGGCTAAAAGGAGCAGGTGAATTTAATATGCTCGAAGAAATTTCTGATGAAATGTGGGATATGTTAGAAGCAATGATTAGAGGTAAAAAAAAGTAAGTAGCTCTTTTATTGTATCAAGTAGTTGCTTTTTCGTATGCAATTGTTATTTCTTAATTGAAGTGTTAAAAAGCTCACTGATTTTATTTTAAATTCATTTTTAAACTTTATATTTCTTATCAAAATTCAATACCAAATACTTGATACCTTATACAAATAATTGACACCATTTATATTCAAACTTTTTAACTTATCTCTTTTGCCAACTAAAATAGAGTTAGTACTTTTGCCCAAACCTAATAACCATGAAAAACACCAAATACGTTTTTGTAACAGGAGGCGTTACATCTTCACTTGGAAAAGGAATTATTGCTGCATCACTGGCAAAATTATTACAAGAGCGAGGCTATTCAGTTACCATTCAAAAATTAGACCCATATATTAATATTGACCCAGGAACCTTAAATCCATACGAACATGGCGAATGTTATGTAACCGATGACGGTGCTGAAACCGATTTAGATTTAGGTCATTACGAACGATTTTTAAACATTCCAACCTCTCAAGCAAACAATGTTACTACGGGTAGAATTTACCAATCCGTAATTAATAAAGAACGTAAAGGTGAGTTTTTAGGAAAAACGGTTCAAGTTATTCCTCACATTACTGACGAAATAAAACATAGAATTCAAATTTTAGGTAACACAGACAATTTTGATATTGTTATTACGGAAATTGGAGGAACTGTTGGAGATATAGAATCGTTACCTTATGTAGAATCTGTTCGTCAATTATTATGGGAATTAGGCGAAGAAAATGCTATGGTAATACATTTAACGTTAGTTCCATATTTAGCCGCCGCGGGTGAGTTAAAAACTAAGCCAACGCAACACTCGGTTAAAATGTTAATGCAAAGTGGTGTAAATCCTAATATTTTAGTTTGTCGAACTGAACATGAAATATCAGATACTATTAAACAAAAATTGGCATTATTTTGCAATGTTAGAAAAGAAAATGTTATTCAATCTATAGATGCTGAAACTATTTACGATGTTCCCAATTTAATGTTAGAAGAAGGTTTAGACATTGCGGTTTTAAAAAAATTAAATTTAGCTCACAAAAAACAACCTAAATTAAAATCTTGGAACCAGTTTTTAACTAATTTTAAAAATCCAAAATATACCATTGAAATTGGACTAGTTGGTAAATATGTAGAATTACACGACGCCTACAAATCTATTTCAGAGGCATTTATTCATGCCGGTGCAAAAAATAAGGTTAGTGTTAATATTCATTGGATACATTCAGAAGATTTAACGGTTAAAAATGTACCAATAAAATTAAAAAATTTAAACGGTATTTTAGTTGCTCCCGGTTTTGGAAATAGAGGTATTGAAGGTAAAATTGAAGCTGTAAAATATGCTCGTGAAAATAATATTCCATTTTTTGGAATTTGCTTAGGAATGCAAATGGCAGTTATAGAATTTGCAAGAAATGTTTTAGATTTAAAAGATGCCAATTCTACCGAAATGGATAACAAAACTTCTTTCCCTGTAATTGATATTATGGAAGAGCAAAAAAACATTACCAATTATGGTGGCACTATGCGTTTAGGAGCATGGGATTGCAAATTAAAAGAAAATAGTAAAGTCGCTCAAATTTATAAAACTAAAAATATAAGTGAACGCCATAGGCATCGTTTTGAGTTCAATAATAGTTATTTAAATGATTTTGAAAATTCAGGAATGATAGCCACTGGTAAAAACCTGAAAACTAATTTAGTTGAAGTTATTGAAATCCCATCTCATCCTTGGTTTGTTGGAGTTCAATATCATCCTGAGTATAAAAGTACCGTTTTAAATCCACATCCATTATTTGTTGATTTTGTAAAAGCATCTTTGGAACACTATTTGAGCAAATAAGGACTTAGTAATTAACTTATAAAATAAACTAAACATCTCGTTGATTTTAGTATTTTTGTCGGACTTTTTAAACTACTATTAAAAAGTAAATGACAATTTGACATTTTAAATATATCATGGAAGAAAAAAAATTTGATTTAAATTCGATAATAGGATTTGTTTTAATAGGAGCCATCATGTTATGGTGGATGTATAGCAATCAGCCATCTCCAGAAGAATTAAAAGCTAAATCCGAAACAGAGCAAGTTCAAAAAGATTCTATTGCTGAACAAACTAAAAAAGAAGAGAAAACAGCTGTAATTGAAGTTGTAAATGATTCCCTTTCTTTAAAAAAAGCACAAAATGCTTTAGGTAATTTTGCCTATTCCGCTTCACTACCATCAGCTACAAATGCCGAAACTGTTTTAGAAAATAAGATTTTAAAATTAGTTATTGAAAATAAAGGAGGTTATATAAAGGAAGCATTAATTAAAAAATATGTCACTTACGATTCTTTACCCTTATATTTAGTTAAAGACAAAAATGCTTCTTTTAATATAAATTTTGGAACTTCGGATAACAGAATATTAAATACTAAAGATTTATATTTTCAACCAACCTTAACTAAAAATGGTGATAATCAGGTACTTTCTATGAAACTAAAAGTATCTGATACTAAGTATTTAGAGTATAGATATGAAATTAAACCAGATAAGTATATGGTAGATTTCACTATTCATTCTCAAGGATTAAATTCTTCATTAAATACCACAGCACCTATAACCTTAGATTGGGATTTAAAAGGGTATCGTCATGAAAAAAGTATAAAATACGAAAATCAGCATACAGAGCTATATTATGAAAAAGATGATGATAAAGTAGATTATTTATCTATGGGTAGAGATGATGATGCAACTGCAAACGATGTAAATTGGGTAGCTTTTAAGCAACAATTTTTCTCTTCTATATTAATTTCAAAAGAAGGCTTTAATAATGCTGAAATATCTTCAAAAAACTTAGTAAAAGACGAAGCAAAAGATACTGTTTTCACCAAATCCTTTTCTTTAAAAGCTCCTCTTGTTTTAACCAATGGTGAATTAAATTATAATATGAATTGGTATATAGGTCCAACCGATTATAAAATTCTAAAAAAATACGATAGAAACATTAAAGAAATAGTGAATTTAGGATGGGGAATTTTTGGCTACATAAACCGATTAATTTTTATGCCTGTATTTGGCTTTTTAGAAAGTTTTATTGGTAGTTATGGACTAATTATTATTTTAATGACAATTGTGGTTAGGATAATAATGTCGCCACTAGTCTATAAATCATATCTATCGAGTGCTAAAATGAAGGTTCTAAAACCTGAAATGGATGAGTTAAACAAAAAATTCCCAGGAAAAGAAAATGCTATGAAACGCCAACAAGAAACTATGGCGTTACAACGTAAAGCTGGGGTTAGTCCATTGGCGGGTTGTATTCCGGCATTATTACAAATGCCAGTATTCTTTGCATTATTTAAATTTTTTCCATCAAATATTGATTTAAGACAAAAAAGTTTTTTGTGGGCAACCGATTTATCTGCTTATGATTCTGTGTATCACTTGCCATTTAAAATTCCGTTGTATGGAGATCATATTAGTGTATTTCCTATTTTGGCTTCTATTGCAATTTTCTTTTATATGAGAATGAGCCAAAGCCAACAAATGAATATGCAAGCTCCCGCTCAAGAAGGTATGCCTGATATGCAAAAAATGATGAAAATGATGATGTATTTTTCACCATTAATGATGTTGGTTTTCTTTAATATGTACGCAAGTAGTTTAAGTTTATATTATTTTGTTTCTAACTTATTAACTGTATCTATAATGTTAATTATTAAAAATTACGTTATTGATGAAGATAAAATTCACGCTCAAATTCAAGAAAACAAAAAGAAACCTAAAAAAGAAGGTAAGTTTAGACAAAAGTTGAACCAAGCAATGAAACAAGCTCAAGATCAGCAAGCTAAACAAAAAAAGAAATAATAATAATCTAATATTAAAATTTTACAATAAAAAAGAGGTTGTCTGAAAAATTTTTCGACTGCGCTCAAAATGACAATTGAAAGATTTTTCAGACAACCTCTTTTTTATTAACTCACTATATAAAATATTATCTTTTATTCACTTTCAATCCATTTATTCACTTTCAATCCATTTCCAAGCATTATCCATATCATCAATATCAAAATATTTTTCTCTAAATTTAGTAAATACATTATCTATTTCTACAAGTGTTTCCCAATGTTTTTTATCGGCTACATAGGCAATTTTATTAATTTTATTCCAGTATTTAATACCAACTTGTAACTCTTTTATAAATGCTCCAAAACTTTCTCTTTTAATATCTATACAAATCATTAAATTTATTTTGTCAAATTTTGACAGTACTGACTCAATACCTTCGTCGATATCAATTATTTCATCTTTGGTTACAAATTCATCTAATTCGTACACTAAAGTATCTGGTCTTAAAGAGTTTATTTGTCTTAACATAATTTTTATTTTTTTAAAGTTTATCTACCATATCATCAATTCTTAATTTATTACCCCTTTTTACATGTATATATGTTAAAATCATACCTAAAATAAGAGACAAAATGCTCAACATCCAAGGATTTATACTGTAATATGCGTAATAATCTAAAAAGGAAAATAAAGTAACAAAAAGGAAAGTATATACTATAAAGTATAATATTATTTTTTTTAGTGATATTTTTTTTAATGTACTCATTTACTTAATTATTTTTTAAATAGGAATGTAATTTTTTAACAGCCAATGAAAATAGGATTGTAAAAATTCCTAAAATAAATAGTGCCAAAGCTGTCCAAATTATAATACTTGCTGATCCAAAAACAGGATTGTATATTACAAAAATTCCAAAAACAGCAACTAATAATCCTCCAAAAACTGACCATCCCCATTTAGAATAATGGCTATCTTTAAGTAAAACTCCTTTACCTATTTGCGAAATTCCTCTAAAAATTAGCCAAATTCCAAATAAAATAGGTAAAATAACCATGGTAACATCTTCTCGAGTAATTAATATAAAACCAATAATTAAATCAAAAATACCTGAAGATAATATCCATCCCCAACCCTTTATCATTTTTGAATTACTGAAAGCAAAGGTTATTTCAATAATACCTGAAACAAACATAATTACACTAAAAAGTATACTTAACCCAATGTAATTTTCAATGGGGTTATTATAAACCCATATTCCTAAAAATATTAATAATACACCTGCAATACTAAATAACCACCAATTTTTTATAATTTTAATTTCGTTTGACATAATTTATAATTTTAATAGATTAAGAATTAATATGCCAAGCACCACCTATTGGTTCATAAGAGTAATCTATATAATCATCAAACCTTACGGTTTCAGAGTTTCTAATAATACTTGGTATTTCTGGTATATAATTTACAGCTTTACTTTTTTCAAGTATATCAAATAGTTTTTTCGAATCTATTTTATTTATTAAAAATGCTTCTTCTAAAAAGTTAATGATTTTTCTTTTTCCGAAATCATAATCCATTTCATTAGGCACTTCTTCACCAAAATGTGTTAGTAATTTTTCACCTACATCTGCTATGGTGTGTCCTTTAGATAATTCGTTGCATCTTGTTTCACGAATATCCATTAAAAATATTCTAGTTTTTGCCATTAAAGCTGTTATATGCTTTTGTTCTTCTTTTAGGCGCTTTTTTTCATTTAAAAGTTTTGATTTTTCTATTTTTAAATACTCAACATCTTGTGGAGATAATTTATCATGCTGTTTTAAATGAAAATCTTCAAAGGTTTTGGTTAAATCTGTTACCCAATTATTAAAATTATTTTGTGCTATATTATTACTTGATAGTCTTGCTTCATTAATTTGATGTTTATCTATTAAATCTAATAAATAATTAATACTAGAAATATCTTTTTTTATAAGTAAATGCTGATCTTTTAATTGCATCATTATATGTTCTAATTTTTTTAATTCTTTATTTGTAAAAGAGGTTGAAATTTTTTCTTCTTTATCTTTAATTAATTTTATAAAATTTTTCATTTTTTATCGTTTTTATAATTTATATTCCAAGCTCCAATAATAGGCACAAATTCATCGGCAAAACCATAATCTTTATAATAATAAAACACATCGTTATCAGGAATGTCAATTTTAAAATTAATGATATTACTTTTTTCAAATAAGTCAATCAATTCTTTTGATTTTATCTTATTTATTTCAAAAATAATTTCTAAAAACTTAATAATTTCTCTTCTTCCAGAAGTATAAGTACCCACTACTTTTTTACCAAATTTAGCAACCATTTTTTCAGTAACATCTTTAATGCTATATCCTTTTGTGATTTCTTTACACAACTCATTTCTAAGGTTCATTAATAAAACAGTTGTTTTGGCAATGATGTTATTTAAATATTTCATTTGAAGTTCTAATTTTTCTTTTTTATCAATAAGCTTAGCTAACTCTAACTCTAAAAAATCAACTTCATCACTGTTTAAATCTTTTGTAGGTTTATTATGCAAATCTTCAAAAATAGTTTTTAAACTTTTTATCCATGTGCTTAAATGTTTAGGCTCTTCTACAATGTTTGTTGTTGTTACTTTTTGAGCTTTAATTTGGTGTTTATCCACTAAAACTATTAAATAAATAACATCATTTATGTTGTTTTTTAGCATAGTGTGTTCATCATTTAATTCAGTTAAAATAACTTCAAGAGCTTTTATATCTTTTTCTTGATGATAAAGGGTAACTCTTTTGTCTTCTTTATTTATTAAATTTCTTATATATGAAGCCATTGTTGAATAATTTAAAATATTATTATATAATTTGAACTACTATTTAAATGAGAAAAGATGAAGAAAAAAAATTAATCATCTTCTCTCAAAAAACTAACTCAATCTTTCTCAAAATTTATTAAATAGATCTTTTTAATCTACATCAACATTTGTTAATTCTACGTTATTTAGTACTCTTTACGAACTTTTAAAATATTACCATTAGCATCAAAATAAACCTTTTTCATTTCCTTTCCTTTTTTGATATTAAGTTTATATCTATCTATTTTCTTTTCTCCTTTATAATGACTCATTTTATAATGATCTTCTGTAATATCCCATCCTGGAAAGGCTTTTACAACAGCATCTTCAACAGAAACCGGCAGCATTACATTTTTACCGTGTTCAACAGTACTTATTAATTTACCTGCCTTGTTGTATGTTGCTATAAGTAATTGATTTTTACCTTCTAATTTTACTTGATAAGTGTCATAATCACTATTAGATTTAATACTTCTATCTACAATAACATCATCTTCAACATAATCTAAAGGTACCGCATCAAATTCTTCAACTACTAAACCTGGAAAATCTTGACTTACATTTTCAACTATAGCAACCGGCATTTCTTCTTTTTTTAGTTTTGCTTCAAATAGCACATCGTCTTGAGCATAGGATTGGAACATAAATCCTATTAAAAATAGCCCTAAAATTGTTTTTTTCATGTTTTACTTAATTTAAAATTAATATAATTGTTATTATTCTGAAATGATAGTTTTTATCGTAATTTTGATATTAATTTAGGTATGATTATTAAAGCGCTTTAAAAATAAATCAACCTTACTGTTAGCTAATAAAAACTAAAACACTTTTTCTTTAAAATTTTTCAATTTTGATTTAACTTTGGTAAACAAGTCCTTAGAGTCTGTTTTAGTATTTACAGATTTTTTAAGGTTTTTAATTTCATTATCTAATTCTTTGAATATTTTATCTTGATTACCATAACCTAATGCTTCAGCAAATTTTAATTGATATTTTGCATTATCTAATAAACTTATTACAACTGCATTATTTTGCGTTCTATCTTCTAGATATTTTTGTGCTGCTTCGTTAAGCAATGCTTCGGCATTCAAAATTGGTATTGGTAATACTTCTTGCTCAGTAACTAATTCATTAATTGTTGAAATTAATAATGATTTTGCTTCAGCAAATTTATTTAGACCAATTAAGTGTACTGCTTTTTCAATTTCTTTAGGATATATTCCTAATGGAAGGTTAACTGTTGTAATATCAATTTCACTTGTCAATCCAGAGAGTAATTGTTTTGCTTCTTGCAAATGTCCATTTTTTAATGCGCTTTCTGCATCTTTAGTAATTTGTTTAATAGTACTAATGTCTGTTATTAAATCATTGGTTTTTACACTTATATCTACTGGTATTAAATCTAAATCCGGATACTTATTAGTTACTATTTCTATTTGTCCAATAACTTTCTCAAGTTTATTTATTGCATCAACTGCATCATTTTTTGAAAGTAATTGTATTGCATTTTGAGTTTCTAAAACAGCTTGGGTTGCTTCTTTAGTCATTTTGCCTCTTGCCTTCATAACTTTTTCCATTGTTGCTTTATTCTGTGCTTTTACTATAATACTATCCTCAGTTTTATCAAGTGAAGGTCTTTCTATAGCTACTGTTGGTTTATCAGATGTGCTATTCATTGTATCTTTATTCTTTTTATCTTGACATGATACAAGAATGAAAATAATTGAGGCCAATAGGAACGTCCTTTTTGCTAAATTTTTCATTTTATGTGGTTTTAATAATTAATTTTATTTTTTTAATGATGAATGATTAATTCTTTTATTAATGATGAATACTTACTTCTACTGAAGGTAATGAGTTTGCAATAATTTCTTTCGCTTTTTCAACTTCTTCAGAAGTTCCATGAGCTATTACTAAATAGCAATCCGCTTTTAAATTGGATTCATATTTTAAAACACTATTTTTAGGGATACCTAAATTATATAAAGCTGCTCCTAAAACAGATAATCCTCCAACTATAATAGCACCTTCAAGCCCTCCAACAAATGCCGCAACAAAAGGTCCTGCCATTACTACAGTACCAATACCTGGAACTAAAAAAAATCCTGCTCCAAAAATCAATCCCCAAATTCCACCCCAAAAGGCACCCGTTGATCCCCATTTTTTCATAGCATCGCCTGTATTATAATATCCAATTACTTTATCTTCTTCATGATAATCTTTCCCAATAATGGATAGTTTTTTCATGTCAAAGCCTGACTGTTGCAATTCTTTTACAACTTGTTCAGCTTCTGAATGTGTGTTGCATACTGCAACTGTAAGTTGATTTTTCATTTTAAATAATTTAACAGTTAAGAAAAATACTTGTGATTTTTGTACAAAGTTATGGGTATATCAATATCAAAGTCTACCACTAAAGTGGTACAACTCAATAAATTAACTTAAATTTATGTTAAATCAATAATGAATTAATCGGTAAGTAAATAATGGAGATTAAAAACAACGCAATAACACAATATATTAGTTACTTATGTTTAAATTTATCTAGTAAAGCTTCAATATTTTTAATTTCAATATGATTCCTTTCAATTTGGATAACATCATCATCCTTAAGTTTTTGTAGATGCCTATTTAAAACGTTTCTAGCACTACCAATCATATTAGCAAGATCTGTATGAGAGAGATTATTGATAAGTTTTAACTGTGAAGAATGAAGATTTGTATTTATATGTTTAACAAATAATTTTAAGGTTCTGGACCAAGTATTTAATAAAGCTAAGTCAGTTGCACTTTCTTCAAAAAAACGCATTTGATTCCCTAAATATGGCAATAATGTTTTATTAAATTCAGGGTGCTTATTTATCCATTCTTTAGCTAGTTGCATAGGTACAACCAAAGCTTCTACATCATCTAAAGCCTCTGTAAAAACATGGTGTTCTTCAGAATCTAACAAACAAATAATATCAAAAATATTTCCTGTATCTAATATTTCTATAATATATTCTTTACCATTAGTACTATTAATTTGAAAAATCTTAACCCTACCGCTTATAATAAAGTAGCATTTATTTTTGGTTAGTTTACTGTTAAATGGGCTATCTCCCTTTTTCCAAGTTTCTACCGAAAACATAGGTAATATTTTTTCTATGGTTTCATCACTTAATTCAGAAAAATGTGGAGAGTTTTTAAAGAAATTAAAATAATAATTGAATTTAACAGTATTTTTTTTCATCAATACATAATTTTTGGATAAAAATAGGTAAAAAAATGTTAAAAATTAATCTAAATTAAATTTTTAAATTGTCTCAAATTCTACTAAAAATCTTGATACGTTTGATATATTAATCTTATTTTTACCCCTTAAATTTGAGATGATGATGTCGCAAAAAAACTCCTATACTATCTTAGAAAAAGAAAATCTTATTATTGAATACTTTTCTGGAATTTTAACTATTGAATCTCTTATAAAATTCAAACAAAAGCTAATACGCGATTCTAAATTTTCGGTAGATTATAGTTATTATGTTCATTTTAAAAATGTAACTTTTGATATTGATGTACAAGAAATTTCAAAATACATTACATTTTCAAGCAAACATTTAAATCCTAAAAGCAATAGAAAAGTTGCCATTATTACTAACACACCAAATCAAGTAGTTTTAACAACTTTATTTAAATTGCAATCTAAACATGCCTTACAAAAGATTGAGATATTTTCAACAGCTCAAAGTGCATTAAATTGGTTGGGATTGGAAGCTTCTATTTTTAATAAAATTAATTTTAATAAAATTGATAAAAAAGAACAATTAAACTAATTTATGCTATTCAATTTTTAAATGAACTACCCCGAGGCAGAGCCATCGAGGTATCAAAACAATGTTAGTTGATCTGAGTGTACTTTTATATATTCTTTCTCTATTCCTTGATTTTTTACATATGCTCTGATTACCTCCTCGTTTGAGTATTGTCCGACTGTGTTTGCATAAAATCCACTAGTCCAAAGCTTACCGTTCCAAAGTTTTGCCTTAATCTCTGGAAATCTTTGAAATAACT
>Ga0209633_10000394_pt1 | contig 51866 bp, 39 predicted proteins | sample Cruoilmetagenom1_FD_187290 | JGI IMG/M metagenome (GOLD analysis project Ga0209633, IMG submission 187290) | Oil polluted marine microbial communities from Coal Oil Point, Santa Barbara, California, USA - Sample 1 (SPAdes) (version 2) | ecosystem: Environmental > Aquatic > Marine > Oil seeps ... | reverse complement strand
GTCTGGGCCGGTTGAGGCGGGTCCGGCGGCTTCGGGCTTCAGACAGGTCATGGGGTGCTCTCCATTTCAGGCCGCGTGATCTCCAGCCGCGCAGGGGCCCGCGCCATTTTGTTGGCCAAGCTTCCGCCGATCTTCATCGAGCAGCAGGCGTGTTGTTGGCTGTGGGACCGGCCGATCGATTGGGCAACGCTGAGCGCGCCTTCGGCGGGGAAGGCGATGCCGTCGAGCCCCGCCATCACTGCGTAGGCGTCGGTGACACGCTTGTGCATGCCGGGCGGCCGGGCGCAGCCGAGTAGGACTTGTTTGCCCGCTAGCCGGGTGCGGGCTTCCAGGAAGATCCGGCCCACATCTGCCGTCGCCGGTGTCTCGAATGTGCCCGCCTTGGCGTAGAACGGCATGATCACCACCAGGACAAGCGCATGGATGTCGTGGCGCGCGCAGATCTCCAGCGCGTTGGCCTCGCCCAGAATGCGCCCGTAATGCAGCCCCACCACGATATGGGGCACCACTTCCATAGTGGTCGAGCAGAGGGCCGCCAGTGTCGCCTCGAAATCCTCCACCGGCCGGTCCAGGTGGTAGACCTGCGAAATTGTTTCTTGGGCGCCGATCACATCCATCATCGCGGTATCGACGCCGGCGGACTCCATTGCCCGCGCACGCGGCTCGTCCAGCAGGGCCGAGTGAATGGCGATCTTCAAATATGGAAAGTCGCGCTTTAGCCGCTCGATGACCGGGAAGTAGCGCTCGTATTTGATCTCGTTGCGCCGGTTCGATCCGCCCGAAAGCAGAAAGCCCTGCAGGTCTTGCAGCAGGACCAGGTCGCGCACCTTGGTCTCCAGCATGTCGGGCGAGGTCGCCGGGATCATCGGCTCCAGGATCTTGGCCTGGCAGTGGTCGCACATCAGGGCACAGCCGCCCGCCGTGATCGAAAAAGCGGGAAAGCTGTTCTTGCCGCAGCCCTGTAGCTCGTCGGTTGAGTATTCCTTGAAAGTCGGCGTGGAGAACCGGATCGGGCGCGTGCATGCTGTCTTGGCATGGCGCTCGAATTCGGCGACCAATTGGCCGTCGAACTCGGCGTCTTCCAGAGCCTCGATCGCTGAGATCAGTTGGAGCCACCCCATCGGCAAAACATATAGGAAAAAATGAATGCGTGCCAGCGCCAGCGTGTGGGGTGGCGGGGTTCATGAGAATTTGGACTTTTTGATATATGCAAAATATACTATATGTAATCGGCGCTATGGGAACCTTGACTTCGCCGGGTCCAGGACTTCAGGTGATGGTTGAGAATTCCGGCGATAATCCAGCAGCGATGGGGAGCAGACAAAGCATGATGGCCGACCTTTCGATTGACACTAAGGGGCTGAATTGCCCGGTTCCGATCCTGAAAGCCAAGAAGGCGATGCGGGATGTACCTTCCGGCGGCACGCTTGAAGTGCTGGCGACTGATCCCGGATCCGTTGCCGACTTCGAGGCATTTTGCCGGGCGACCGGGCACAAATTGCTGGAGTCAGGCGAAGACGACGGAGTCTATCGGTTCGTCATCGAAAACACGCAGTGAGTTAGCCTGCGCAATCATGTGACCGGGATCGCGATAATTGGGATCGGCTGCCGATTTCCCGGCGGCGTAGACGACGCGAATTCTTATTGGACTTTGCTGAGCCAGGCACGCTCGGCGATCACCGAGGTCCCGGAAGACCGCTGGAGCCTGGACGGTTTCTACGACCCCGGGCCGGACGTCGCGACCCGCTCCTATTCGAAGTGGGGCGGCTTTCTCGGCGACGTCAAATCCTTCGATCCAGATTTCTTTGGTCTGGGTCCCCGCGAAGCGCAAGCCATGGACCCGCAGCAGCGGTTGCTGCTGCAGGTGGCCTATGAGGCGGTCCAGGACGCGAGGACAACGCTTGCCCATTTGCGCAACGTTTCGACCGGCGTATTCGTCGGCGTCTCCAATACGGATTACGATCTGCTGCAGCGATACCGGCCGGAGCTTGGCGAGATTCAGGCGGGCACCGGCACGGCGCTCAGTGTCATTGCCAACCGGATTTCCAACAGTTTCGATTTGTCGGGCCCCAGTCTCGGCATCGACACCGCTTGCTCTTCCTCGCTGGTCGCGCTCGATGCGGCCTGCGGCAAGCTGAAGGCAGGCGATTGCGACGTGGCGTTGGCGGGCGGCGTAAACGTGCTGCTTGATCCCCGCATGTTCATCACCTTTTCCAGGGCCCACATGCTGTCGGCGACCGGCAGGATTCGTGCCTTCGATGCGGATGCCGATGGATTTGTGCGGGGCGAGGGGGCAGGCGTGGTCCTCTTGAAGCGCCTCGATGATGCCCAGCGCGACGGCGACCGCGTCTACGCCGTCATTCGGGGTACCGCCATCAATCAGGACGGACGCACGGGCACCATCACCGCCCCTAACAAGACGGCCCAAATCGCGATGATGCGCATGGCGGCCGAGCAAGCGGGTGTCGATCCCGCCCAAATCGCCTTCGCGGAGGCTCACGGGACCGGCACCCCGCTTGGCGATCCGATCGAGGCTAATGCGATCGGCGAAGTGTTTGGCGGCGCGCGGGATGCCCCGCTCCTGATCGGCTCGTCAAAGACAAATATCGGCCATCTGGAGCCAGCGGCCGGAGTCGCCGGGCTGATCAAGTCGGCCCTGGCCCTGTACCGGGGCGTGCTGCCGCCCAGCATTGGTTTCGAGACGGCCAATCCCGAAATCGCGTTCGACGGACTAAATATGCGCGTTGCCGAATCCCTGATGCCGCTACGTGATCGCGGCCCGCTCGCATTCGGGCTGGTGAACGCGTTTGGCTTCGGCGGCACCAATGCCTGCGCAATTCTGCAAGGCCCTGGGGCGCCTTGGCGGTCCGCCCCGGTCCGGCAATCGTCGAAGATCGGCGATGGCGCTGAGCCAACGCCCATTCCCGTTCCGCTGTCGGCCGCCAGTGGGCACCAGCTGCGGGCCTATGCAGGCTGCCTGGCGCAAGCGCTGGGCTCTGACGGCGGGTTGGCCAAGACGCCGATCGGCGATATCGCTGCCGCGCTCGCCGGACAACGGGATCATTTCGAGCACCGTGCGGTCATTCTGGCCAATGACAGCCAAGACCTTCGGGAAAAGCTCGAGCATTTGGCCGACGGCAAGGAATGGCCGCGCCGGGACAAGACCGATCTGCCGCAGATCATCGCCGGCAAGGCGCGGAGTGGCCGAAAGCTCGCCTTCACGGCGACCGGCCAGGGTGGCCAGTGGTGGGCAATGGGGCGCAACCTGTTGGAGCGCCATGATGTCTTTAGGGAAGAGCTCGAGCGGTTTGACGAGCACTTCAAGGCGGACGCCGGGTGGTCGGTAGTCGACGAGCTGATGGCAAGCGAAGCCGAAAGCCGGGTCGACGACCCAACCATGACGCCCGCCATGATGTTCGCCCTGCAAGCAGGCCTCGCGGCGCTATGGAAGTCCATCGGGGTCGAGCCCCACATGGTTATCGGCCACAGCTTCGGCGAGGTGACTGCAGCCTATCTGGGCGGTGGGCTGCCCCGACGCGATGTGGCTCATCTGGTCCGAATTCGGGGTTCGATCCGCAATCATTTCGAGCGCAGCGGCACCATGGCCGCGATTGGGATGGGGGCGGAGGCGATCCAAGAATTTCTCCCTCCGGGCAGCGACATCGAGATCTGCGCGTACAATTCGCCATCCATGGTGACCGTGGGCGGCGAGGTGGCCGCAATCGATCGGCTGATCGCGCGGCTGGAGGCCCACGATTCCCGCATCCGGACCAAGAAATTGGCGCTCGATTTTTCCTGGCATTCGAGCTGGTTGGCGCCTGCCGAGCAGGCCTTCGAGGAGGAGGTCGGCGAGTTGGAATGCGAAATGCCGGTCATTCCGGTCATCTCAACCGTGACGGGCTTACCCCAGACCAGGTTCGACGCAGATTATTGGTGGCGGAACCTGAGGCATTCCGTGCGATATCAATCGGCGGTCGAGCACGCCCTCGATCTCGGCGCCGATGTCTTTGTCGAGCTTGGACCGCAACGCACGCTTTCAAACCTGACGCTGGAATGCGCGCTGGAAAAGGGCCGCGAGGTGGTCACGGTCAGCACGCTGCAGCGGGGGCCAAGTGATTTCGAGTCGGTCGCCCACGCCGTCGGCCAGCTTTATGTGAGCGGCATTGCGATCGAGTGGGCGGCGCTGCTCGGACCCTCTGACAAGCGGATCGAATTGCCGCGCCTGCCCTGGATGAACAGAACGATTTGGTCCGTGCCGGAGGAAGCGGAACGCGCTCTGTTCCCCGTCGACTGGCACCCCCTGTTGGGGTCGCGCGATCCGGGGCCAGTCGAGCCTTGGTCGAATGAAATCAGCCTGGCCGATCTGCCATTCCTGAAGGATCATCGCATATCGGGTGCGCCGGTGTTTCCGGTTGCGGCCTATCTGGAAATGATGCGTGCGGCAGCCTGCCAAGTGCTTGGGGCCGAGCAAATCGAGCTGACGGAATTGCGGTTCCCCCAGGCGCTGTTCCTGGATGCCGATGCCGAAATTCAGCTCGCCACGATCTATGGGGAGGACCGCAGGTGGATCTCGATCTACTCCCGCCGCCGCGGCCAAGGGACCGATTGGACTCTGCGGGCCGAGGCGGGCGCGCTCGCCCTACCGGTCCAAATTGACGCCGAACTCGGTCCAGCGCCTGCGTCAAATCTCGATTGCACCGCGTTCTACCGCGATGCCGAGGCCATGGGGTATGGCTATGGGCCGTCCTTCCAGTCTTTAACCGCCATCACGATCGGCGCCGGCGTGGCGCGCGGTGAGGTCAGGGCCGTTGAGCCTGACGCGGGTGAAAAACGCTACGGCCTCGACCCACGGCTGCTCGACGGCTGTTTGCAGTTGATGATCGCGCCATTGCGGCAGCGCAGGTCTGAAGCGGGATCGGCACCTTCGCCTTACGTGCCCATGGGCATCGATCGGGTTTTGATTGCCGCTCCTCTTGAGAGCCATGCACTGGCCGAGGCCAAGATCGTCGACGATGGCCGGGAGGAGATTCACGCCAATTATTTGATTGCGGATCCCGGCGGCCAGGTCTGCCTGCGCATAGACGGATTGCGCGCCAAGCCGCTGCTACTGGGCAGTCGGGAAGCGCTGAAAAGGACGGGGGAAGGCGCCTTTTACGCCGAAGACTTCGAGCCTATCCCGCTGGATGACGATTTGGGCAGGGCACCTCCTGAGGCTGGGCAAGGCAGCTGGCTCGTCATTGGTGCGGAGGGCGGCTCCACTGCCACCGAACTCAAGCAAGCCCTTGCCGATCTGGGCGCTACCGCCGACAGCGTATCGATCGCGGCAGAACGAGCCGCTGAGAGCACGGCCTATTTGCAGGCTATCCACGATGAATTGGCAAAAGGCGCCTTGGCTGGCGTGGTCTACGCCTTGCCGGCCGATGCACCGGAGGCGTGTTCGGATACAGAGTTGGAGGCGGTGCTCGAAGCCCAGGTGAGAAATCTGACTGCATTCGGGCAGGCTTTGGCTGCCCTCGAAGAGCTTGGAGTCTCCTTGGAAGCCGCGGTCCTGACCCGCGGGGCGAGGGCCTTGGGAACTGATAATGCTGGTGATATGGCGGGTCTCGCCCAAAGCGCATTACTGGGCCTGGCGCGATCCATCGCCATGGAATGCCCCAATGCACGCATCCGGCTGGTGGACTTGGATGCCGCTTCACTCGGACAACCCGATACGCTCGCCCAAGCCATTATTGGTGCGCATGGCGAAACCGAATTGGTGATCCGGAATGGTACCGCTGTTGCGCCCCGGCTGCGCGAAAGGGCATTCGACGACTTCTCCCCCAAGGCCGTCGCTCGCATACGGCTGCCCGACGATCAGAACTTTGCTTTGCGGCACGACGGGCACGTGGGCATGGAATCGCTGGCATGGCGGGAAATCGAGTCCGATATGCTGGGTAAGGACGCAGTCCAAGTCGAAGTTGCGGCGGCGGGCCTGAATTTCCGGGACGTGATGGCCGCCAACGGAATGCTTGCTCGCGAGGCCGAACCGGACGACCCGGCCGACGCATTGGGGTTGGAATTTGCAGGCCGTGTGCGGATAGCAGGCAAAGAGGTTAGGGGATTTGCAGCCGGAGACGCAGTTTTCGGCCTAGGCCGCGGCGCTTTGCGGCGCCGGGCGACCGTTCCTGAAGCCCTGCTATTCCGCGCTCCAACCGCGCTTTCGATGGACGAAGCGGCTGCGCTCCCGACCGGCTATCTCACCGCCCATTATGCCCTCGCCCATGTGGGCCGCCTTGCCGCCGGCGAGAGTGTTCTGATTCACAACGCGACAGGCGGCGTCGGGCTCGCGGCGGTTGCGCTCGCGAAAAGAGCGGGAGCTACCATTTTTGCCACGGCTGGAACAGATGAGAAGCGCGCCTATCTCCGCCGGCTGGGGATCGAGCAGGTCATGAATTCCCGCAACCTCGCCTTTGCGGATCAGATCGCGCGGGCAACAGACCGGCGCGGCGTCGATGTGGTGCTGAACGCCCTTGGTGGGGCATTCATCAAAAAGGGCCTCGAATGCCTCGCGCCCTATGGAAGGTTTCTGGAACTCGGCAAATCCGATGTCTATGCCGATGGCGCGGTGGGCCTGAAATCGCTCCGGCGCAACATCTCGCTTCACGTCATTGATTTGGCGGCCATGATCGACGAGCGCCCCGCCGAGATCCGCCGGCTGATGGGCGAAGTCTTGGCGTTCATTGAATCTGGCGAACTAAAACCGCTTCCGGTGCAGACATTCGCGGGCGCCGAGGTCGGCGCGGCATTCCACCATTTCGCCGACGCCCGCCAAATTGGCAAGGTCGCGGTCACGCTCGATGATCCGGAGATGCGGATCCAGCGCGATCCCGGCAAGGGCCCGCCGATCGAGTCCAATGCCAGCTATCTGGTGACGGGCGGAACGAGGGGGTTTGGCTTAGCGGTCGCTCGCTGGCTGAGCGACCGAGGCGCTGGCCGAGTGGTGCTCGCCTCAGCGAGCGGTGAAACCGGACCGGAGATCGGCCAGGAGCTGGCGCGCTTACGAGACAGCGGAGCCCGCATCAATGTGGTCAAGCTCGACGTCACCGATGCGGCACGAACGGACCAAGTCATTCAAGAACTCGTCGGTTCGGATATGCCGCTGCGGGGCATCGTTCATGCCGCGGCCGTCTACGAAGATGCGCTATTGCCGCAAGTCACGGTGCAAGGCATCGCCCGGGTACTTGCGCCCAAGGTTCGCGGCACCATGAACCTGACCAATGCGGCACTAAAGGCCCGCGTCGAACTCGATTTCTTCACCAGCTTTTCGTCGCTCGCACAGGTGGTGGGCTGGGCCGGACAAACAAGCTACGCCGCGGCCAACGCCTTTCTGGAAGCTGCGGCCCGATACCAGCGGACGCTGGGGCTACCGGGCCAATGCATCAATTGGAGCGCGCTTGGCCAGTCGGGCGCGGTGGCGCGCAGCGGGACTATGACCAACTATCTCGAAAGCGCCGGCTGGAACGCGATCGGGGATGAGGAGGCGCTCAGCGCATTTGGGCAAGCGCTTTGCCTGGACGCACCAGTCCTGACCTATGCCGCGGTAGATTGGGCCAGGCTCGCCGCGGCTCATCCACCTCTCGCCGGCGCCCCTCGCCTGGCCGGGCTGCAGAGCCACGATGACGGGCCGTCGGCGGGCCGCGGGCTGGAAGTCCTGCGCGGCAAGGGCAGCAAGCCGCTTGTGATCGCCAAACGCCTGGTCGGCCAGCAGGTGGCGCGGGTGTTGCGGCTCGATCTGGCTGAATTGGATCGCTATGAGACATTGGACGACGCCGGCCTCGATTCCCTCTCCACCTTCGAGTTGCGCAACAGGCTAGAGAGCGAAATCGGGCTTACAATTCCGCTTGGCAGATTTACCCAAGCCGCGACCACTACCGACCTGGCCCAGCTTGTCTGCGCATTGGCGGCCGAAGCCCATGAGGGGGCTGCCGAGCCGGCGGACGAGGCAGAGGAAGTGGCGCCGATCTCGTCTCGCGACGCCGCAGAGTAGCAGCTGCCGAACGTCGTTTTGGTTCGCAACAATTTGCATTCAATAAATTGAATATATAGGTTACGTGTTCAGATCCATTGACTGGGATGCTGGCCATCCGGCACGCCCCGACCTCGGGAATTAGCGCTAATGACGCCCACCGAACTTTCGGCCAAGCTCAGCATCGGCCCCGAGCCGACTGCGGATGACCTCGCGGACCTTGCGGCCGCGGGCTTCCGTTCCGTCATAAACAACCGCACCGACAGGGAGGCTGAGCTGCGGCTGGGCTCCGATGAAATGGCGTTGGCTGTGGAGGCCCAAGGCATGGGCTATGCCCACATACCCGTCGTCGGCAAGAATCCGCTGGAACGGGACGCCCAAGCATTTGAGGATGCGTTGGAGGAGATGCCGGGACCGATCTACGCCTATTGCAAGACCGGTGGCCGCTCTGCGGCATTGTGGGCGCTTGCATCGGTGGTGGACGCCGATATCGACGCGTTGATCACCAATTGCGCTGCCGCCGGCCACGACATCTCCGGTCTGAAGGCCAAGTTGGATATGCGCCGCGAAATGCTGCTCGATGAGGAGGACGACGACTAGAGCGTTGAGCGAAACTTGACCTCAGCGAGCATCCTCCGCCGCCCGCGCTGCTTCGATCATGATCGCGCTGATATGGTAATAGGCTGTGCGCCAGACTTCTTCGAGGCGCGGCGTCCAATGGTCGCCCAATTTTTCCTGCAGCGCGGCAAATAGGGCGTCGGCCACCCAGTCATACATTTCGTCCGTGACGCCATAATGCCGGTGCTTCACGCCCAATTCCGAAAGCACCCGTTCGAGCCACGGCGTGTTTTCCATCCGATCGATAACGGACGTGAAGGTATCGGCGAGCATCTTCAACTGCTTCTCCATAGGCTTACGCACGAACAAGGCCTTGGCTTCGGGATGGCCGGAGAACAGATTGTCGTAGAGAGCGTCGACGACGGAGTGGAAACGGACGGAAATCACCGAATAACTCTCCCTCAGAGCTTCGATGTCGAGTTCTTGGAGGCTTGGCGCAGCGCCGTCGCTCCGCATACGCGACAGGATCATGAAGACCTCGGAGGCGTCCTTCATATTGCCGTCACGGCCAAGCGCGGAGCCGAGCCGCAGCATCACGGTGCGATGCTCGGGATGGTCCGCGTCCAACAGCGCCATGGCGTCGAGTACGTCGCGGCACATGGCGGCGCATTTGTTGTAGGCAAAGTTGTGAAACAGCGCGGCGCTGGCGCCGAGGCCGAAAGCCACGCCTTGGTCGGCCCGGGTCTTCGCGCGGGCCCGCAACAAGTGGTAGGCGGCTTGATCCGCCTGGGGGTGGTCGGGCGTCATCTCGGACGCGGTCATGGCGTCGCCGACGCGCTCATGTAATTCGGCCCGGTTCGCAGCGGGCAACTCGCCATAGAGCGCGTCACGGACCACCGTATGGGCAAAATCGAAATGCCCACCCGCAATACTCGATCGCTTGAGGATGTTGGCGTCGCTCGCCTCCTCGATCAGTGCGAGCGCCCTGTCGAGATCGGTTTGCGATGCGGAAGCGAGAATAGCGGGGCGAAACGATTCGCCCAGCACAGAAGCGCTCCGTAGCAGCTCGAGGCATTCCGGGGAAAGCTTGCCAAGATTGTCGAAGATCACCGATTGCATGCCCTGAGGCAGCTCCAATTCGGCGCCTTCCGCTTGTTTCTCATCCCCAGTCCTGCTCTCAAGCGTGGAGATCAGCTGTTCCAAATAAAATGGATTGCCGCCGCTATGACTATGGAGCCGGGCAGCGAGGGCGTCATCGATTCCGTGGCCGAACATCAACTCGGCCAGGGCCTTAACTTGGGCCGCGTCGAGCCCCCTGACCGGGCAATCGCGGCCTCCTTCGCGCAGAATCTTGCCCAACACCCGTTCCGCCGATACGTCGCGGTCCTTTCCGGCATCGCTGTAGCTGAGGACTAGGACGACTGGTGCATCGCGCAGCTTGGCCGCAAGAAACTCGGCCAGGTTCAGCGACAGCGTGTCCGCGGTGTGAACGTCGTCGATCGCCACACAGACGGGCTGATCCTCTGCCAAATGCCGCAGTAATTGGGCGACCGCTTCATTTGCATGGAATTGTTGCGATGCGTCGCTTGATTGGTCCCGAGGCTCGGCGGTTTCGTCTGGCTCACTCAGCAACAGCAGCGCAAGATTCTTCGCATATGCCTGCTGGTCTGGATCGTGCCCCTGGTCGCGCAGTGATTCGAGACACTGGTGAACCAGCTCCGCCCACGGCCAGTACATTGGCCGTCCTTCCGACCAGACCGAGCGGGTTTCGAAGAACAGAGCGCCAGTATCTTCCGCGCGCTGGCGAAAGGCCCGCAGCAGCTTGCTCTTACCGACCCCCGGTTCGCCGTGGAGCAATAGGGTGCCACCGCGGCCGCGCGATCGCGCGGCGTCGATCAGGCCGTCGAACAGCTGGATGACGGACTCGCGTCCGATCAGCGGCCTGGCGGCCCGCGCCGGGATGGTGGATTCCGAAAGCTCAGGTTCCTTCTGAGCAGGCGCTTCGCGGCCCGGCGGCGACGGGAATGACACGACCTGTGGATCCGAGGAAGCCGGCATGTCCGGTGCATTTTCCGCCGCCTCCAGCGCCTCCGCGAGGGCGGGCGCCATAGCCTCGCCGGCTTTGGCAAACCAGCTCCGGGCGATTTCCGCGCTTCGCCTGGCCTCCTCGACCCGGTCTGCTGCGACCAGAGTCTGGATCAAGATGGCATGGGCCGTCTGATCCTCGCGGCTTAACCGCACCAGCATTCTGGCATAGGGGGTCGCGTCGTGGGGCGTGTCCGCAAGCCGCCCGATCAGCGCTTTGAGAACCTTCTCCTGATGGAGCGCGAATTCGCGCCGCTCGGCCGTGAGCCAGGCTTGAAATTCATCGGCGCCATTCAATTCGAGGTCTTCAAGAAATCCCCCGCGGATCTGGTCCGCCACAGCGCGCAGTTCGTCGAGGCTCGTCTCGGCTAGATTGCTTCTGGCAAGCTTCTGCAATTCGATCGCGTCGACTTCAACATCGCCAATATCGAGCGAGACTGCCTTGCGGTCGCTCACCAGGCGTTGCTGATCGGGTTCGTCCACTATTGGCCGCAGCTTGCTCAAGCTCCAGCGCAGCGCGCCGCGCGGATCGTCCGGGAGCTGCCACAACAGGGCGCACAATCGCTCCCGGCGCTGGGGACGTCGGGTAAGGGCCAGATATGTGAGGAGCGCGCGGGTGCGCTTGGAGGGCGGCAGATCGACGGGTTCCTCTCCCCGGAACACCTCCAGATCTCCGAGAAGCCGCAGTCTCAATATGTTTTTTGGCTGTTTTTGCGCCGCGACTGCCATCAAAATACGTCCAAATCCCGCGACCGATTCCGGAAAACCGGACTATCGATCGACGTCTGTATCCAATAGAATTTTTTTTTGCGCGCCCTAGGGGCTGATAAGCCAATCTATTTCAGAGGCTTAAGCGTTTTGAAAAATTGCTTCAACCAATTGAAGCAAAAATACCACGATCTCTCAAACGGCGCTTCAAACGATTGCACCCCAAATCACGGTCAGGCGGGCATGGCCAAGGGCAAAATACATCGGGTTTTTTGCTCCTTTGCCGGGCCCAATGGGAGGAAACGCCGTGTCACTCAGCCACTATTCAGCGCAGGAAGGTCTGCTTGCAAAAGCGACTCTGCATCGTTTGTTTCGAACGGGGGGCAATGAGGATCTCTCAAGTCCAAACCGGCAGGTTAACGATGCTCGAATGTCCCGGCTCGCCGATGATACGGACTTCAAGGCGCTATCCGGCGCGCTGATCCAGCAGACCACTAAGAGCTTGGCCGGGCGTATGTCGTTTGCGCTTTACCGCCGTCATTTCGAAATCATCCGGGCCAACACGCCGGACCTTCGTGAGCTGGCCTATCTGCTGCGTTACCAGGTCTATGTGCATGAGCACGGATTCGAGAAACCTGAAGACCATCCAGGTGAACGCGAAATTGACGACTATGACGCGCGTTCCCTGCACATCTTGCTGCGGCATCGGAAGAGCGGCATCGTGGTCGGAACGGCTAGGTTGGTGCTGCCCGAGCTGACCAATCCTGGCGAAAGCTTCCCCATCCAGACCGTTTCCAGTCACCCAATCATTCAGGACCCCGAGATTGCGGCCCACGCGGTTGAGTTCTCGCGTTTGGCCATTTCGCGCGAGCGGCTGAAGCGGTGCGGCATCAGTTCAGGCAAGATCTCCAAACTTTTCGTGAGACAATTGGTCCCCTACCTGTCGGTGGGCCTGATCGCGGGCGTCATGGAGCTGGCGTCCGAAAATGGTTACCCCGTCATGTTCGCAGTGATGGAGCCGTTCTTGATCCGCAATCTGGGCCGCATCGGGATCGAAATTCCTATTCTCGACGCTCCTGTGGAGTACCACGGCCTGCGCGTTCCCTGTGCACTTCCCAGCCTCCACGACACCTGCGCCGGGATAAAGCAGCGTGACCGCTCCGCTTGGGAAATCATCACCAATCGGGGCCGGACCCAAGAACTTGCACTGATCGCGCAGACGGGCAGCGAGCGCGCCCGCCGGGCTGTTGCCCGCGCCTTTCGGATGGCCCAACAGCCAGCGCCGGTGATACTTCGGGCTACCGGTCCCCAGGTTAAGCCAAATGGTCCTATTGACCAGGTCGAGGCGGTCGTCGGCGATCGCACCGAGAACCACGCGCGCCGCCGCCGCCGCCAGCTCTGCGTGGCCTAGTCCCGAGCAATAGCCGTCCGCGACCGCCTGCCGATCCTGGACTCACTCGTATCCAGTTGGGGCTCAGGGCTGGATGCGGCGGTGCTCAATCCTTGGCCGCGAGCAGGGTCTTTTGCGCCTTAGCGGTTTGGACGAGAAAATCGTGCACGGCCCGTATCCTCGCAGTCTGCCGAAGCTCCCTGCGCATCAGCACCCAAAGCTCCATTCGAATGCTGAATTCCTTCGCAAGCACACGGCGAAGCATTGGCTCAACGGCAGCCAAGTGCACCGGCATGGGCAGAATACCGACGCCTCCTCGAACGGCCGCCATCTGAGTGAAGACGTCATTGCATCGCAGCGTCGAACGCGCACCTCGGGCGAGCGATCTCAACCTCTTGGCGTGATGAATGCCATCCAGCTCGCCCGCGGATTCGATGATCAGATGGCCGCGCAAATCCTCGATTGTCCGCGGCGTGCCATGGGCCGCCAAATAGGATTGAGCAGCGTAAAGGCCGAATTGAAGATGACCAATGCGCCGGCCAACCAGCTCTTGCGACGGCGGCTGGCCGATCCTCACCGCCACATCCGCCTCGCCGCGCAGCAGATTGAGCGTGTCCGGCCCAACGATAAGCTCGACTTCGATTTCGGGGTGTAGCTCCCGTAAAGCGCTGATATTGGGGGCGATCAGGTGGGTACCGATAATGTCCGGGCACGTTACCCGCACGCGTCCGGACAATTCACCGTCTTGGCCCGTAATCTGGTTCTGTATGGTCTGCGTCTTGGCAGCGATGTCGTCGACCAGATGAAGGATGCTTTCGCCGGCTCCGGTAAGCCCGTAGCCGCGGCTCAGCCGGTCGAACAATCGGACCTGAAGACGTCTCTCCAGATCCCGTATGCGCCGCCCCACGGTGGGCTGTGTGACGCCAAGTCGCCGCGCCGCCGTCGACAGGCTGCCCGCCTTCGCCACCGCGAGGAAGAAGCGGTAGTCGTCCCAATTATCCATCTATGCATAATTTTATACTACCTATGCAAAATTAGCCAGTTTTCACAAACTCGTGAGACCCCATCTATCTGACTTGGAGCGACAAGCCGCCGGGATCGGTCTTCGTTCCAAATTCCAAAATAGGCGGGTGGCACGGACAGCGATTGCTGCGGCGATCGCCCGTGCAAAAGACTTTGGGCGGATGCAATCACCGTCCGGGGAGGTGCGCTTGGATATCCGGGCGCGGGAGGAGATAGTGATGCAGAAGAAGCTGGGCCCCGCGGTCGACGCGGCAATGCCTTGGTTGACCGATGACGCGGAGCTTTCAGAGCTGCCCGCGGCGTTGATTCAGCAAACAACAAAGAGTTTTGCAGGGCGCATGTCGTTTGCGCTGTATCGCCGGCACTTTGAGATCATCCGCGCCGACAGCGGGCAGCTTCGGGATCTAGCCTATCTGTTGCGGTTCCAGGTCTACGCCCACGAGCATGGATTCGAGAAGCCGGAGGATCACCCAGAAGACCGCGAGCGAGACCAATATGACGAACGCTCGCTGCACCTGCTCCTGCGTCATCGCCGCAGCGGCGTCATCGTGGGAACAGCGCGGCTGGTTCTGCCCGACGCGGACGACCCTGCCAGCAGCTTTCCGGTTCAGAACGTATCGAACCATCCGATTCTGCAGGATCCGCAAATAGCGTCCCACGCGGTTGAGTTCTCACGGCTGGCGATCTCCCGCGGGCGGCTGAAGCGCTGCCAGGTCGGTTTCGGCAGACGCGCTACCAGATTCCCCGAACTGTTCGCCAAGCAGTTGGTCCCCTACCTTTCGGTGGGCCTGATCGCGGGCGTCATGGAGCTGGCGGCTGAAAGCGGTTTTCCGGTCATGTTTGCTGTGATGGAGCCGTTCCTGGTCCGCAATCTCAATCGCATCGGCATTGAAATTCCTTTCACCGACGCGCCCGTGGAGTATCACGGCTTGCGTATTCCTTGCGCTCTCCCCAGCCTGTATGACGCCTGCGCTGGGATAAAGAAGCGTGACCGCTCGGCCTGGGAAATCATAACCAATCGGGGCCGGACCCAGGAGCTGGCCTTGATCGCCCAGACCCGCAGCGAGCGGGCCCGCCGGGCTGTCGCACTGGCCTCCCGTATGGCGAACCTGCCGGCGCCGGTCGTGCTGCGCGCGCCCGGCGCTCCGGCCAGACCCAAAAGGTCGCTGGATCAGGTCTCCGCGGTCGTCGGCCGGGATGTGAGCAGCTCGCGACGGCGCCGCAATCTCTGCGTGGCATGATCAACCCAAGCGGTTGCGCTCGGTTGGAAGCCTGTTGTTTGGGTTTCGCAGGCCCTGCATAGGTTGGAGACGCGGGCAGGTTTGCGGGGGCCTATTCTCACCGCATTAATGTGCCTAGATTGTCTCGAAGCGGCGTTGATTCGCCCACCATACCGACCGTATTGACGGAAATCATAAGAGCCATCCATCGGGCTCACCTAGCGCCATGCGAATCCTGTTTAGATTGATTGTTCTGATTGTAGTCGTCGCCATGTTGGGCGCCGCGGCGGTCGCCTTCCTGGTGCCGACCGACTATGTCCGCGATCAGATCGTGTCACTGGTCGAGCAGCAAACTGGACGGACGCTCACGGTGAAGGGCGAGACGTCGTTTTCGCTCTATCCGAATATCGGCGTAAACATGGGCGACGTCACGCTCTCGAATCCCCCGGGGATGGAGGCGGGAAGCACGCTGCAAATCGCGGCGCTCAACCTCAACCTGAGGCTTCTGCCCCTACTCGGCGGCCAGGTGGAGGTCGATCGCTTCGTGCTGACGCGCCCGGTGTTCAATTTGCAAATCGACCGCACCGGGCGGCGCAACTGGGATCTTGAAAAACGCGCGGGCCTGGATGCACCAGCGCGACAAGCTGGTTTCGACGGACCCGCAAATCGGGCCCAGACGGGTGGCGGCGCTTCGATGTTTCAAGATCTCAGCCTCGGCGATGTCCGCATCGTGGACGGCGTGTTGCAGTATTCGGACCAACGCAGCGGCGCGCAGCATCGCGCTGATGCGATCAATCTAACGCTGGCGCTTGCCAGTCTTTCCGAGCCATTCGACGCGGTTGGCGATTTGGTATGGCGCGATCAGAAAGTGGCGATCGATGCGGAACTCGCCACCCTGCAAAGCCTGACGCAAAACCAACCTACCAAGATGCAGCTTTTGGTGGATTCGGCGCCGTTAAAGGGCACGTTCAAAGGCCAAGTCGTGCTTGGCGACAGCTTTCGCCTCACCGGTCAGACCAGCGGCGAGTCGCCTTCGGTTCGGGCCCTAGCCCGCTGGCTGGGTACCGGCGTGCCGGCCGCCTCGGGCTTTGGCCCGGCAAGCATGGAGGGATCCCTGGACGCCACGCCGCAAGCCATCGCTTTCTCCAAAATGCGCCTCGGCCTGGACGGCATGACGGGCGAGGGCGATGCTCAGATTCGGCTGGACACGGCGCGGCCGTATCTCAAGGCAACGCTGCGGCTCGACAAGATAGACGTCAATCCATATCTGGGCGAAGGCCGCCGCGCCGCCGCCGCTCCAGCGCCCCGCACCCGTCAGGCGGCGCCCGTGGTGGCCCAGCCGAAAGGGCCTGCACCGACGCCCGATTCCGGCCAATCTCTGACAGATTTTATCCAAGATCTCGATCAGCAGGACCGGGGTGGCAAGAGCGACCGTGCGCCCCAGGTCAGAGGTTGGAGCCAAACGGCATTCAACTTCGCCGGCCTTCGTGTCCTGGACGCGGATCTCAATCTGACCGCCGGCCAGTTGCTGTATCAGCGAATCAAGGTCGGCAGGAGCGCCGTGGTCGCATCGCTTCGAAATGGTGTCTTGACGAGCGATTTGCGCGAGATGCAGCTCTATAACGGCCGTGGATCGGGCCGAATCACATTGAATGCGGCCCAGGCCGTGCCGGGGCTCAATGCCACGTTCAATGTCGACCGGGTCGAGGCGCTCCCCTTGCTGCGCGATGCCATGGCATTCGACTGGATATCCGGGCGGGCAAGGTTCACTCTGAATTTGGCAGGTAGGGGCCGGTCGCAAAGTGAAATGGTGCGGTCCCTGAACGGTAACGGCAGTTTCGACTTCACCGACGGCGCTATCGAGGGCCTCAACGTCCCGCAAATGCTACGGGGCCTGCAGGGTGGGCAGTTGCAGGGCTGGAACCGCGCCGAGCGCATGAAGACCGACTTCAGCCATATGACCGGCACCTACACCATGCAGAACGGCATCGCGCGCAATAATGATCTTGATCTCATCGGGCCGCTGTTGCGCATGACGGGCTCGGGCATCGTCGACTTCCCCCGGGAACGGATTGACTACACCATCGAACCGCGGGTGGTTGCGAGCCTTCAAGGCCAGGGTGGCGAGCGCGATTTGGAGGGCTTGGAGATTCCGGTCAAGATTGAGGGAAGTTGGGACAATCCGAAGTTCAAGCCGGATGTCGAGCGCTTGTTGCAAGATCCCGACAAGGCGATCGAGTCGGTCAAGAAATTGGGCGACAAATTCAAGGACCTGAAGAAGAACAAAGATGTTGGAAAGCTATTGAATCAGTTTCTTGGGAAAGACCAGACCAGTCAGGGGGCCGAAGGTCAGCCCAGCCAGGGTCAAACTCAGCAGGGCCAGGCTCAGCAGGGCCAGGCTCAGCAGGGCCAAGCCCAGCCTAGCCAGACGCCGCAGGAAAAGCGGGTTCGGCCCGAAGACCTCCTCAATCAGCTGTTCAGATAGCCAGCAGTTCGCGGTCAGCCGCCGCCACGCCGAAACGCAAAGTCGAAGCGCTCCAAAAAGGCCAGTCTAGACTCGGGGCTCGATTCATCGAAGTCGAGAGTCACCCGGGCCCGCGGTATCTCCAATAGGGTTCCATAGGTTTTGGAGTCCATGACTTCGAACCGGATTTCGGCCGATGTGCCGTCCAGGTCAAGGCGGACCGTCTTCTGCTGCGGCCCCATTTCGAGCTCGGGCGCCAGCACCTTCAGGCTGCGATGATAATCCGCCAGCGTCATCGACATGATTTTCTCGACCTGACGGTCGTCGGCTGTCACGGGATCTAGCCTCCGGCGATGGGCGGCCAGACGGCGAGCGTATCGCCCTCGGCGAGCTTGGTGGCGGGCGCGCTCACCGGAGGATGGTAGAATCCGTTGATCAGAATCAGATGGCAGGTCTCCAACGGCACCTGATGTGAAGACAGCACATCGGACACGCTGGTGCCGTCGGGTACTTCAATCTTGATCGTATTCTCGAAGGCGTTGGGGGGCAGATAGTCGCCCAGCGACGCGTAGAGCTTCAACGTGATGTTCATACGTGTCCGACGCCCTGTGACGTTGCCACATATGCTTCCGTCAGGCGCTGGGGCGCGGCCATCAGCCTGTCTTTCCAATCGCCCAAATGCAGGCCGGTCTGAATCAAGCCGCGCATGGTGCCGATATTCTCGGTCATGCCCACGGCTTGGCCGCCCACAAGCTGATCGCCGGAGAATTCGAGCCGCAGATAACGGTATCCGTCCTCATCCACGAGTCGCCCCGATTCTCCGCCCTCGACGCCCATCCACGAGCCGAAGGAGCTCGAAATCAGGCCCAATGTATCGAGTACGTTCATGTTCAAACTGCCGCGATGGGGCGTGGGCGTGCCGGCCATATTCAGCCCGGCGATATAACCATGCTCCACCGCCACCGGTTGGATCGCAAGGACATCCCAGTCGCCGGTCGAGAGATCGCGAGCTTCCGCCACGTCGCCCGCCGCGTAGACGCCGGGCGCGCTGGTCGCCAAGTGCTCGTCGACCCGGACGCCGGTGCCGGTCTTGATGCCGCTGTTCTTCAGAAAATCGGTATTCGGCGCAACGCCTGCGGCCACTACGACGAGCTTGGCGGGAAGCGTATCGCCGCCCGAAACCGACACTTCGAGGCCGTTCTTGGCCTTGGCGATATTGGTGATTTGCGAGCTCGTCAGAACTCGCACACCGCGCTCCTCGCACCAGCGCTTGAGCATCGCGCCGGCGGTGTCGTCCATCATGCGTGGCACCATGCGGTCGCCCATCTCGACGACGGTGAGGTCCACTCCCATCTGCACCAGCGATTCCAGGATGATCGAGCCGATGAATCCCGCGCCCATCAGCACAACGGGGTCGCCCTTGCTTGCGGTCTTGAGAATCGCCCGGGCGTCGGCCAGCGTCCAACAGGTCCGGACGCCGTCGAGGTCGAGACCATCGACCGGAGGCCTGATTGGGCTGGCGCCGGTGGCCAGCAGTAGGGTGTCGTATTTCAGGTCGTTGGCGCCGTCGAGGCCGAGTTTTTGGGCCTTGGTATCGACGCCACTCGCCCGGGCCTTCACATAATTGATGCCCAGGCCGTCGTAATAGCCCTTCTCATGGCGCAGATGCGTGCCAGCCGCCTCGATGTCGCCAGCGAGAAAATATGGAATGGCCATCCGCGAATAGGGAGGCTCGTCCTCGCCACTCACAAGCGTGATCTGGCTGTCGCCGTCGTTTTTCCTGATGGTTTCGGCTGCGACCACGCCGGCGGGGCCGGCGCCTAAGATGACATGATGCATAGACTGCCCTCCGAAAGAATCTCTCGCCCCGGCCGCTAGCCGGCACGGCCAACAGGAGTGCGCGCCATCCCGGCCCGCACCACCGCCTTTTTCACTTGTCGTGATACCCGGCCGCCGCTACCCAGGGCGGCCGGGCTCCGGTCCAAGAATATGGCCGCGGCCTTACAGCGCGAGCCGCGACACTGTCTCGTTGGTCGGCACGCCCTCCTTGGTCCAACCGCGAATCTCATAATACTCAGGCAGCATTTTATCGAGGCCGCTGGTGAGTCCTTCGGCAGGGCCTGTCTTGGCAGCATCCTTGAGCAGGCGTTGGGGCAGCATGTCGTCTTCTGCCGTAAAGCCCGCGGCCAGATTGAATTGCCGCTCCAGATTCCAAACCCGCTCGCCCACCTCGGCGAGCTTGTCGACCGACCAATCGCCCTCGCAGGCTGCGTCGATTTGCGGTGAAAAGTCGTCGAGTGTCCAAGCGAAGGTGGTGAACACGCAGAGCCCGGAAGAGTCGACCGCCGAGGTCGCGTCCTGGAAGGCCTTAACCAGGCCGGCCTTGCCATCGGTGACATGGGGGTCGGTTTTTTCCGGAATCCCCATGATCTCCGAGGCAACCGTATAGCTCCGCAAATGACAGGCACCCCGGTTCGACGTGGCATAGGTCAGACCCATGCCCTGAACACCGCGTGGATCGTAGGCCGGGAACTCCTGGCCCTTCACCGTCATGGCGAGTTCGGGCTTGCCGTATTTGGCCGTCAGCCGCGCCGAACCCAATCCCAGCTCCTTGCCGAAGCCCTCGGCCTTACCGGTCAGCTCGGTGGCCGTGGTGAGCGCTTCAGCGGAACCGAATTCTAGCGCGAGGCCGCCGGTGTCTTTGCTCGTGATCGTGCCTTCCCCGTACAGTTCCATCGCGGCGCCGACCGTGGCACCGAATGATATCGGGTCGATGCCCTGCTCGTTGCAGATGAAATTGGCATAGGTCAGCGCGTCGAGATCATCCACGCCGGTCGCGGCACCCAATGCCCAGGCAGCCTCATATTCCAGCCCGCCCGATGCATGCCAATACTCCGGCTTGTTGGCGACCGTGTAATGCTCCTCATTGATCTTCGAGATGCGGCCACACGCGATGGTGCAGCCAAAACACGCTGCATTGGTGAGCAGATTGGGTTTGCCGTCCTTGCCACTCGGCTCGACCATGGCTTCGGCCGAAATCGAATGGGCGCCGTCGAACTGAACCTCGCGCGCGTTGCGGGTAGGCAATGCGCCAGCTTCGTTGATCACGTTCATCAGCACCTGGGTGCCGTAGGCGGGCAGACCTTGGCCCGTGACGGCATTCTCGGCCAACACCGCCTTCTTTTCGGTGGTGACCTGCATGAACGTCTTGGGGTCTTCGACCATAACGCCGCCGGTGCCGCGAATGCCGATCGCCTTGAGGTTCTTCGACCCCATCACGGCGCCGACGCCCGAGCGGCCAGCGGCCCGGTGTTTGTCGTTGACGACGCAGGCATAGAGCACGCCCTGCTCACCCGAGATGCCGATGGTCGCGACCCGGATCATCGGATCCTGATGCTTGGTCTTGACCCAGTCGTCGGTGTTCCAGACCGAGGTTCCCCAGATCTCCGAGGCATCGTGCAGCTCGGCCTGATCGTCGAATACGGTCAGGTAGACGGGCTTCTTTGAGACGCCCTCGACAATGATCATGTCATAGCCGGCAAACTTCATCTCGGCGCCGAAAAAGCCGCCCGAATTCGAGCAGGCAATGGCGCCCGTAAGGGCGCCCTTGGTGACGACGGAATAGCGCCCGCCGGTGGAGGCGCAGGTGCCGGTCAAGGGGCCGGTTGCGTAAATGATCTTATTATCGGGACCCAGCGGATCGCATTTGGGATCGATCTCTTCGACCAGATATTTTGAAGCCAGACCCCGCTGGCCGAGATATTTGTCGGCCCAGTCCATGTTGAGCGGTTCGTCGGTGCACGTGCCCTTGGTCAGGTCGACGCGCAAGATTTTCTTTGTCCAAGCCATTTCCTAAACTCCCTAGATCACGTCGTCGCCTGAGCGCCGGCATCGGTCTTCTGGGCCCAATCCTTCATCCGATCGTAGCCCGCCTGCTCGACATCCGAGTAGATGATGGCCTCGGTTGGGCAGGCCTCGGCGCAGGCCGGATCCCCGTCGCAAAGATTGCACTTGATCACTTTGCCCGTGGACGCGTTGTAGTTCACGGTTCCGAACGGGCAGGCGATCGTGCAAACCTTGCAGCCGACGCAGAGATTGTCGTGGACAACCTTGACACCGTCATCGGTGGTGGTGATCGCGTTCACCGGGCACGCTTGCTGGCACCACGCCTCGTCGCACTGGGTGCAGGTATAGGGGATGAAACGTGCTTCCTCGTGGAAGTCGAACACCCTGATGCGGGATTTGGCGATATTGAAAACGCCTTCTTGCCGCAAGGAACAGGCCAATTCACACTGTTTGCAGCCCGTGCACTTGCCCGGGTCGATTACTAATGCCTTCAACATTCCTAAAGCCCCTCCCTAGTGCTTCGAAAGTTGTGATAGGCCGTCGCCGCGCGCAACACCCTTACTTGACGGACCGGTCAAGCATGCAGGACGTGTCCCGGTACGGACTCTATTGCGGTCAACACTAACAGCATTAGGGCCGGAACGGAAAGGGCTCACTGCGAATAAAAAGCGCTTGACGGGCGCCAATTCGAAAGTAGGCAATCCATTGTTGGCAAGCTGGTCCTGAGCGGTTGCAAATGTCCTCGGTCCGATCCGGTCGAGGTCGATTTACCGCGGTACGGCCGGTCGGGAAAACGCCATCGTCCCATATGCAGGCATTGCCGTGGCAGGGTCTGATTTCGAACGTTACGTGAAATAGACCACCGCAGCGAAATTAAGAATAGGTCGGCTCATTATAGTAAATGATATTTTAATAGATAGATCTTTATCGATAGCGTTAATGAGAAGAAACTAAGCTTAGTAAATGCGTTCTTAATATTAATTCATCACTTCGCATTAACTCGACCGTAACCCCTGTCGATTATACTCGCTAACAGTTCAAGGATGCCGGAACAAATACCGGTATGCGAACGGGTGCTGTGAACAATCGCTAAAGGGAGTGTGTTATGAGAAAGTTGTTTACGCGTTACGCCAAGGGGGATTCCGGCGCTACCGCCGTCGAATACGGCCTGATCTTGGCTGGCATCGGCGTTGCCATTGTGACCATCATCGGCGATGTCGGAACGGGGTTGGGCGACCTGTTCAGCAGCGCGCCGATGTTTCTTCAATAGGCGATCGCCGGCCTATCCGAGCCAGGTCCAGCTGGCTCCAAATTGAATTTGGAATCGCCCGCCGTTTCGGCGGGCGGTTTCGTTTTGGGAAGCTCCCACCGGACCCGGCATTGAGTTCGGCGGCGTACCTTGCCATTAATCCCGCACGAATCCCGCACGTGGGGTGTCGAAATCGCATTTCTCACCGGGAGTGACACGGACCAGATGAGCAAGACCAAGCGGCAATCCAGACCCAAGAAGGCGCTCGACGATCTGCTGGCGCCGCCCGAGACTAAGGCCAAGACGCTTCCCATTTGGCTTGTGGGCGAATCCACAAGCGCGCGTGACCTCGAGAGCTTAAGTGAGGCCCAGCGTCACTGGCTGACGAGCAGCGGCTGGCGTCCAGAAGCGGGATCGGTCGGTCTGCTGCCGGCAGAGGATGGCGCGGTGGGCGGTGCGGTGTTGGGGCTAGGGAAGACGGACGGCGCGGACGGGGCAGCCATGTTGGCGGGGGCGCTGCCAATCAAGTTGCACAAGGGTAGCTATCACTTCGAGGGCCAATGGCAGGACCCGGAACTCGCCGCAATCGCCTGGGTGCTTGGGAGCTACCGCTTCGGTGACTACAAATCCAAACCTAACAATGCAGTTGCCCGCCTCAAACTGCCTGAGTCCGCTAATCCGGATGCCGTCGAGCGAATTGCGAAGGCAGTCTATCTGGGGCGCGATCTCATCAATTGTCCGGCGAGCGATATGGGACCGGCCGAACTGGAGCGGGTGACCCGTAATCTGGCCAAGGAGCACCGCGCTGTCGTCAAGGTGACTTCGGGCGATGCGCTGGCCAAGAATTTCCCGATGATCCACGCAGTTGGCCGCGCCAGCACCCGAAAACCCAGGCTGATCGATTTCTCTTGGGGCAAGAAGAGCGCTCCAAAAATCACGTTGGTGGGCAAAGGCATTTGCTTCGACACCGGCGGTCTCAATTTGAAGCCCGGCAACTCCATGGCGCTGATGAAGAAGGATATGGGCGGGGCAGCCGCGGTGCTGGCGCTGGCTTCGATGATCATGGACGCTAAACTTGATATGCGGCTGCGCGTCCTAATACCGGCGGCGGAGAATAGCGTCTCCGGCGACTCCTACCGGCCAGGCGATGTGCTCGCCAGCCACAAGGGTCTGACGGTAGAGATCGGCAATACCGACGCCGAGGGGCGCTTGGTGCTGGCGGATGCGTTGGCGCTGGCGGATGAAGACAAGCCCGATATCCTGATCTCCATGGCGACACTTACGGGTGCCGCGAGAGTGGCGCTTGGCCCGGATTTGCCGCCGCTCTATTGCGACGACGACCAGATCGCAACCGAACTGCTCGCCAGCGCCACTCGGGTCGCCGATCCGCTCTGGCGGATGCCGTTCTGGAAGCCTTATGACAAGCTGCTCAAGAGCGACGTGGCAGATGTGAACCACATTTCGGACGGCCCCTTTGCGGGCTCGATCACCGCGGCGTTGTTCCTGAAGCGCTTCGTGGAGAACGCTTCCGCCTATCTGCATTTCGATATTTTCGGCTGGGTGCCCAGGGACAAGCCGGGTCAGCCCAAGGGCGGCGAGCCCCAGGGCGCGCGTGCGCTGTTCGAGTATTTCCGCAAGGCCTACGGATGAGCGCAAGCACGCCCCTCGACCCGCGTTTCCATGCCTATCGCGAGGATTTGGCGGCGGCCGCACTGCAGGAGAAGGTGACGGCTGCTCGCTTTGTCGAGGGGGAGGCGGGCCAAGTCACAGCCGCAAGCGCTCCGCTTCGCCGGGCGCCGCGCTACGACGCTCCACTCGACACCGAAGCGTTGCGCGGCGAGACGGTCACGATCTATGAGGAAAACGAGGGATGGGCCTGGGTCCAACTCGACCGCGATCGCTATGTCGGGTATCTCCCGTCGGAGGCGCTCTCAAAGCAGCTGCGCCAGATAACCCACCGTGTCACCGCATTGCGGACCTACGTCTTTCCTTCGCCCGACATTAAGGCGCCGCCGCTCGATCTGTTGAGTTTGAACGCGGGCGTCGTTGTGACCGGCGAGCAGGACAAGTTCCTGGAGTTGCAGGACGGCGGCTTCCTTTTTGCCGATCACGCCGCGCCTGCCGAGCAGCACGCGCCCGATTTCATTGAGGTCGCTCAGCGCTTTATCGGGACCCCCTATCTATGGGGCGGGCGTACCAGCATCGGCCTGGATTGCTCCGGCCTGGTTCAGCTTTCATTGGAGGCGGCGGGGATAGCATCGCCGCGGGACACCGACGTCCAAGAATCCGCGCTAGGCGCGCCCTTGAGTGAACCCACCAATCCAGCACTGGCGCGGCCCGGCGACCTGATCTTTTGGAAGGGCCATGTGGGAATCGTGAACCATGGCGGTGAGCTGCTCCACGCCAATGCCCACCACATGGCGACGGTGGCCGAGCCCTTGGGGCAGGGCGTCAAGCGCATCGCCGAGGCAGGCAACGCAATAACGTCAATCAGGCGGCTGTGATATGCGGCACCGGCCTCGCACCGGCAAACCGGCGCGGGGCCGCTACAGCATTCCAATCGTCCAAGGACGCTTGTCAGGCTGGATTGGGCCAGACGAAGTCTGGATGAAGCGCTTCGTAGACGGGACGACCGTCATCGGGCGCCGGTTCACCGCTCGCCGGATTGTAGAAGGCATGATAGGTCGCCGGCAGGCTGGCCGGGTCGTAACCCATCAGGTTTGGCACGATCACCCGCACGCGCCTTTCCTTGTCATTGACCATGATCGGCGCGCCGCAGTCCGCGCAGGTGCACAGCTCCAACGGTCCATCCGGATTGTCGGCGTTGAATGGCTGCCGGTTCACGCCATCAGGGTTATCGACCGCCACATCGCCGTAGTTAAAGAAAACGACATGGGTCGTGTCCTGCCCGGTCACACTCTTGCAGACAGAGCAGTGGCAGGTGTGTATGTCGATCGGATCGTTGTCCGAGTGGGTGTGTACATGGTCGCATCCACCAGCGTATTTATGTGCCATAACTTTCTCCTTACAATTTAGTGGATCAAATCAACCGTTTGGGCGCAGTCGTAGGACATCATCCGCCCGACGCTCTCGCCAGCCTGCATCAGGTCGATGGCATTGTCGATATCGTAGGGCGGCCTCGTGCAGTTGCCAAAGCGACAAATGCGCCGCACGGGCGTTCTATTTGCTTGACCCTTAAAGCGGTTATCTTTTCCGGGCAGTAGTACTCGTTCGGACTCTTCGACTGGCGCCTAATACCCCCGCGTCCGATCGACCAAATGCTGCAGCTCTTCGCCCGCCCCATGGGCGGCGATTTGGCGGAGCACGTGCCGGATTACGGCATGCCGCCGAATAACCCCCTCGCCGTTCTTGGATTCGTGGCGCTTAACATGATGGGCCGTGGGGAGACTGCTTTCGTCATCGCGCCTGTCTTCCCAAACACGGATTTGAGGCATCCTTGCCGTTATCGGTGACGAGGTGGACCAATGTCCCCAGCAGGTTCTGACCCCAAAGCGCCACCTCCCCAACCGCGCGCAACCCCGTGCCACGGGTTATGAATTTGGGATCCGAGAGCGGGCCGGTGATCGTGAAGGGGGTGCCCAGCTCGATAAGCTGGTGACGTTTCGGGTGGGGCTGGACGCCTATATCGATGGTGTCGTTGCGCAGATTGATCGAGCCTTTGCCGATCATTTGGATATCGGGCGTGTCGAGCAGAAGGGTGGTCGCGGTCGCGACTCCATTCTTCAGCGCGAAACGCCCGATGAAGCAATTCACCTGGGTGAAGCCCTTAGAAGCGGCGTGGGAAAACAGGTAAGCCGACAGGTCGAGCCCGGTGAGTGCGATTATGCTGGACTCGATGCGGCCCCTCGAAACCGCCATGCTGAACTTGCCATTGAGCGATCCCCACAAGGCGCGCGCCGTGTCCCCAGCCGCTGACAGATCGAAGGTCGCGTACATCTCACCGGAGATTGGAGCGCTGGCCCCCAGCTGCTTCAGGACGCGGCCGATCTGCCAGTCATCGACGCGGCCCTTAATCTTGAGTTTGCTGGGCGGCTTCCTGCCGTCGAATGTGCCGTTGAGCCGCATATTCCCGCCCAGATAAATAACCTTCAACGGATCGAGTGTTAGAACGCCATCGACCAGCTTGATATGGCCCGCGACATTGCTGACCTGCGTCCCGCCGCCGTCGATCTTTGCGGCCTTTACGTTCAGATCGAGGTCGATGGCATCCAAACTGAACGCCGCGGCGACCGCCTCGAGTTCCGGTCTGCGCGCGCTCGACGTGTTGGATTGCGCCGAGCTGCTGGCTGGCGTTGCGCTAACCCTTGCCGGCAGCGCAAGCGCTCGCAGATCGGACCACCGCAATTTTGGCGTAGACAGCTCCCCCTGCAGGAATGGCCGCTTGCCCTTCAGCGTACCGGTCAGGTCACCCGATAGATTGGTTTGCCCGACGCGGCCCTTACCCCGCACCCGGACCTGCTCGTCGCTGCCGGCAAGGCTACCCTCGAATTCGATTGTCTCGATATCATAAGGTTGTTCGCCGACCGCCTCGGCCAGCGCGCTGTATTTCGGTACCTTCAGCGAAACATCGAATTTCAGCCCATCTCCTTCAGCTAAATCGTCGAGCACGGAAGCGATCTTGAGCGAGATAATATCGCTACCCGTCACCTCGGCGTCGAGCTGTTCGAACCCGGCGCTGCCGTCGGCATCGGAAATCTTGAACACCCCGTGCAATATGCCGAGCTTGGGCTTCGCCTCTTCGGCCTCGAATCCCAGGGCCGGCGCCGTATCAACGTCGAATGTTCCAGACAGGGAAAGGTCCTGCAGTGTCAGCAGATCGCCGATGGATCCCCGGAGTTGGAGTTTCGGCTTGTCGGGCAGCCCGACGACGGCGTTGATTCCCAGCAACTGCAGTTGGTTTTTCTCGTCCTTCCGAAATCTCTCCACGGTGATCGGGCCAATGTCCTGGAATGCACGCGCATAGGCGTTCGTTTGGACATGCATCTCGGGGATCCGAAGCGCCTCCAGATCGCCGGTGACCTTTCCCGATAGCCCGGTCAGACGGAACCCGTCGAACAGACTGTCGCCGCCAGCCGGGGCCTGGGTAGTTAAGATCTTGCTGGCGAAATTGATATCGAACCCGGTCCCCTCCCAAAGGTCGGCAATCGACCCGGTGATCTGGACCGTGTCACCGGTATCGGTCACGATATCCGTCTGCAGACCGGTGAGCGAGAGCAAGTTGACGTCCCCCGATATCCGGGCCACCAGATCGCCCTTGCCCTCCCAAGCCCGCTCGATCTCGAAGGCATCTAGAAAATCGCCGAGCGAGGAGACCTTGGTGGTCAGGGCGACGCCGACGCCCTCGCCGCGCTTTGGGTTCTCGATCTTGCCGTCGACCGATATCAGGAAGCTGGCGGCGCTCATCGCCAGTTGAACGGCGTGGGAAGCGCTGGAGGACAAGGCGTTCTCCAATGTGGGCATGCGACCGGTCACGGTGAATTGGGTTCCATTCAGCCGGCCCGAGCCGTCGACGAGATTTGCGCCGTTGTCCTCGGCTCGCTTGGTTTGAAGGGTCTCGAGCGACAGATCGACGTCGAAACCATCGGATTTGTCGAGCCAATCGATGGTGAAATCCTTGACCGACACTGCGCCGAATAGCGGCAATGTCGACCAGCGGTCGGAATTCTCCGCTTCCCGGCTAGCGTCGGCGTCTCTGCCATCGAGCCAGCTCTTGCGCCCGTCCGCGCCAATTTCGAAATTGAACGCGGCGCCGTCGACGGCGAATTGCGGCACGACCAGCGCGCCGGTCAAGAGCGGCCAAAGCCGGAGCGCGATCTCGCCCTTGTCGACGCGCACCATGTCCGGCTTGCTGGCCCAGTCGGGGTTCTTCACCACCAAGTCGGTGAAGGCGACGCGAACGTCGCGCGCGAACGAGACTTTCAGATCACCCTCAAATCGCAAGTCCCTGCCGACCTGGAACTCCAGCACGCGCTCGACGAAATCGCGCCGCAGCCCATCAAAGGGCGGGGCGAGAAACACAACCAACAGAATTGCAACGCCTAACAGTCCGATCGCGATGACCGCGCCGATGAGTTTTGCGAAAAGCCCGGCCTTCCGCAAAGTTGACGATGTCTTCTCCCGCTGGGGCGGATTGGTTATGTCCATAGACTTGAATTTCCCGGATGGGCCTCTTCGGGACTTCGACTCATCTCCCATGGCGCTCTCTCAAACAGCTCTCATGTCTATGCCGGGTCAACGGTTGGCGGAGTCCAGGAGCTAGTAGCCCCGCTCTCGGTCTACCAAATGCTGCAGCTCTTCGCCCGCCTCGTGGGCCGCGATTTGGCGCAGCACGTGACGGATCGAGACGCGCCCGCAAATATGTGAGTTATGCCGCGAGCCTTTCAGCGCGGAAGGCATTTGGCGACTGGCCCGAGTGGTCCTTGAATGCCCGCGAGAAGTGGCTGCGGCTGGAATATCCGACGGTCTTGGCAATTTCGTCGATTGATGGAGTCCCGAGCGTCAGCAATTGCGCGGCGCGCTGCAGGCGGACGTGGTTGACGAAGCTCATCGGAGAACGACCGAAGCAGGCCGCAAAATGCTCGGCGAAAGCGGACCGGCTCATTGCGGCGATCTCGGCGAGCGACTCGACCGTATAATCAGCGCCGGGAGCGTCGATGATCATGTCAACGACCCGACCGAGGCGATCATCCTGCAGCGCTGCGAGCCATGGCACTGCGCCTTCCCCGTCGCTCGACAGGCGCCTGAAAAGGTGAACCAGGCATTGTGTCATAAGGGCAGCCGTCATTGCATGGGAGCCGGGAACAGTCCCGGACTGCTCGGCAAGAATTCCTTCGAACGCGGAGCGCATCTCCGGAACACCGGACAGGTCGACGCTGAGCGTGTCGTGGAGGTGGTCGAAGAGATCCAGGGACGGGCCATATCGAACGGTTACGAGGCCGCAACCCACGATCAAGTGGGGCTGTTCGGTGGAGCCGGCGACGATTCGGCAGACCTGTTCGCCGGCAGGCGGGGCATCGATCCGCAGTTCGCTGTGAATGTCACCGAGCGATTCCAGCGTATGCTTTGCCCCGATTGGGACAACCGCGAGGTGCGAGGGAAACATCGGATGCGCGTCACCGCGTGGTCCATATAGGGTGCCACTTCCCTCCAACACGAAATGGAACAGTAACAGCGGCGGCCCCGGCAAATGAAGCCGCCATCCCTCACTTATCATGCAGAGCGCAAAAGGTTCGACGTGAACGGATAGATTGGACAGCAATTTGTCGATCAGCATCCGATAATTCTATTCGGCGTGCGGGTCGGCGGCAAGCAGCGTGCGGACAATAACGCACAACTTCCAGCCCAATCAGCACATGAAAATAACTATGACTGTTAGCTGTCGACCGATTGAAAGATTAGCAATAATAGGAGGATGTGATGGAAGAGAAGATGTTATACACGCCAACTGAAGTTAACAAAATGATGAAAGGTAGTGATGTCGTCGTTATAGATATTAGGGACGCAGAGGATTACCAAGAAGAACATATTTCAGGGGCCGTTAGCATCCCGGATATCTTCTATTATCTTTCGATGACGACCGCCGACGGACTTGAAGAACTGCACCGGAAGTTTGCAGACCATCTTTCCAAGATTGGCCTTTCTGCCGATAAGACCGTCATCATCTATGAGGACGCCTATGACAGCCGATACGGAGGGTCCTGCAGAGGTTACTGGCTGTTGCGATATTTGGGTCATGAAAAGGTCGGTGTGCTGGACGGCGGCTTCAGCGCTTGGGTCGAAGAAGGCTTTCCTGTCGACTCCAAGCCGGTTGTCTCAGAGCCGACCATATTCGCTGTAAAGCCTCATCCAGAAATTCTGGCCACCAAGAACGATATGGTTGAAGTCTTGAGGAATCCTGGCGAGGTGAAGCTACTCGACAACCGGGATAAGATTGAATGGGTCGGCAAAAGTTCATCGCCCTACGGCGTTGATTTTGCCCCCCGCAAGGGACGTATTCCCGGCGCCACGTGGATTGAGTGGTACGAGTTCTTGGAACGTGATGGAAATATCCCGTACTTCAAGACCGCGGATGAAATTCGTGGAGTGTGCGCCGAACATGGGCTGTATCCCGAAGACGATATCATCATCTACTGCTTCAAGGGGGCCCGCGCTTCCAATACCTTTGTGGCGCTTAAGGAGGCCGGTTTCAAAAAGGTCAGGAACTATTTCGGTTCCTGGAACGAATGGTCCCGGGATTCGGAGCTTCCGATCAATGAGGAAGTTCTTGAGGTCAATGAGGAAGCGCTTGCCTAGGATGTAACTCGCCGTCCTAAAACAAGTAACTGGACCACCTTGCATCTCCAGGGGCGATAGCCGGTTCGGCAGACCTGCCCCCGCAAGGTGGTCCTTTTGCTTTGTTGGAAAGCGTTGTGGTTTCCATGCGCATTAGCGGAATGAGTCGAGGACCACTTCTGGCAAGGAGCTGACCTTGCCGGCGTATATCCGTTATCGGGGGCGGATAGGATATTCCCTGGAGCGGCTCGGTAAAGCTACGGCTATTGAAGTGGCGAGCTAATACCCCCGCGCCCGGTCCACCAGATGTTCCAGTGCTTCACCCGCCTCGTGGGCGGCGATCTGGCGCAGCACGTGGCGGATCACGGCGCGTTCATCGGAGATGCTGGCATTGTGCGGCGTGATCACGATCCTCGGGTGTTGCCAGAGCGGGCTGGTTTCGGGGAGCGGCTCAGGCTCGAAGACGTCCAGCGAAGCGGCCCATAGATCGCCTTCCTCCAGTGCGGAGACGATATCGGCCTCGATGTGCAACCCGCCGCGGCCCGCATTGATCAGTACGGGACCGGGCAGCGGCCCGTCCTTGGCCAGCTTGGCGAATAGCTCCCGATTGAGAATACCTTCTGTCTGCGCCGTCAGCGGCAGCAGCGCCACCAGGATATCGCTGCGAGTGAGAAAGGCATCGAGGCCTTGCTCTCCGGAGAAATGTGCGATGCCCGCCAGCTCCTTAGGCGTGCGACTCCAGCCCGCCACCTTAAACCCGAGCGCGGCCAGCTTTTCCGCCGCGTCCAGGCCCAACACTCCCAGACCCAGCACGCCGACTCGAACTTCGTCGGCGCCGGGTTGAGCCAGCTCCCTCCAGTGGCTGCGCCGCTGCTGGTCCTGATAGTCCAGCATCCGGCGGTGATGGAGCAGCACGTGCAGCACCACATACTCGGTCATGCGCATGGTGAGATTTGGCTCGACCAGGCGCACGATGGGCAGTGCCGGCAGCTCGGGATCGCGCAAGATGTGCTCGACACCCGCGCCGGACGAAAAGATCACCTCTAAATTGGGATAGGTCTTGAGTTGGCCCGGCGGCGGGTTCCAGGCAAGCGCATAGCGGATATCGGCCTTGTTGCCGGTTTCGGGCCAGCAGCGCACATCGAGATCGGGCGCGAGCCCGGCGAATGTCCGCTCGTTCGCTTGGGGTCCATCCCCCGGCAAACAATGAGGAGTGCCATGAAGGCTCAGGCTGACACCGCGTCGAGATGAGCGGCTTCCAGCTCGAAGGCGGCCGCCATCAGCGCCTTGGTGTAGGCGGTCCTGGGCCGCGAGAAGACCTGGCGCGCGGTACCCTGCTCAACCACCTTGCCGTTCCGCATCACGATCACATAGTTGGCGAGCGCCCGGACCACCTTTAGGTCGTGGCTGATGAAGAGATAGGCGAGCTTGTGGTGGCGCTGCAGATCCCGCAGCAGGTCGACAATTTGGGCCTGCACCGACATGTCGAGCGCGCTGGTGGGCTCATCGAGCATCACGAATTTCGGTTGCAGCACCATGGCCCGCGCGATCGCGATGCGCTGGCGCTGGCCGCCAGAAAACTCGTGCGGATACCGGTCCTGGAAGTAGGGCTCAAGGCCAACCTCGTCGAGAGCGCGAGAGACCCGGTCGCGGCGCTCCGTGCCGGAGAGCTCGGGGTTCTGGATGATTAGGCCTTCCTCGATGATCTGCCCCACCGAGAGCCGCGGACTCAACGAGCCATAGGGATCCTGGAAGACGATCTGCATCTCGCGGCGCAGGGGGCGCATTTCCTTGGAATCGAAGCCGTCGATCCGTTTTCCCACATAGGCGATCGGGCCTTTGCTGGAGATCAGTCGCAACAGCGCCAGTCCCAGCGTGGTTTTGCCCGAGCCGGATTCGCCCACCACGCCCAACGTCTGGCTCTCGCGCAGCTTGAGAGTGAGGCCGTCCACCGCCTTGGTGTGGCCGACGGTGCGCCGCAGGAAACCCCGGCGGATCGGAAACCAGACCTTCAGATCGTCGGCCTCCAGCACCACCGGCGCCTTAGGGTTCGCCTTAGGCGGATCGCCCTTGGGCTCAGCCGCCAGCAAGTGCTTGGTGTAAGGGTGGCGGGGCGCGGTAAAGATTTGCTTGCTGGAGCCGTGCTCGACGATCTCGCCGCCGGTCATCACGCAGATCCGGTCGGCCATCTTGCGGACGATGCCAAGATCGTGGGTGATCAGCAGCATGGCCATTTTGAACTCGCGCTGCAAATCCTTCAGCAGTTCCAGGATTTGTGCCTGAATGGTGACGTCCAGTGCGGTGGTAGGCTCGTCCGCGATCAGCAGATCGGGCTCGTTGGCGAGCGCCATGGCGATCATTACGCGCTGACGCTGTCCGCCCGAAAGCTGGTGGGGATAGCGGCCCAGCCGCGCCTCCGCATCCTTGATGCCGACTTTGGTGAGCAGGTCGATCACGCGCTCGCGCGCGGCGGTGTCCGAGAGCCCGCGATGAATTTTGAGGATCTCGCCGACCTGACGTTCGATGGTGTGGAGCGGGTTGAGCGAACTCATCGGCTCCTGAAAGATCATCGAAATGTCGTTGCCGCGGATTTGCCGCAACTCCTTTTCGGGTGCGGAGATCAATTCACGGCCCTTGAAATAGATCTTTCCCGAGGGGTGCGAGGCAGCCGGGTAGGGCAGCAGGCGGATGATGGAAAGCGCCGAGACCGTCTTGCCTGATCCCGACTCGCCGACCAGCGCTACGGTCTCGCCGGTGTCGATCTCGAACGAGATGTTTTTGACCGCATGGGTGATGAAGCCCGACGACCGGAAATCGACCGAAAGGTCGGAGACCTCGACGAGTTTTTTGCCCTTCCGGCTCATCGCGATCGGCCCCCGCTGGGCTCCGCCTCGAGCGCCACCTCTTCGGCTGCATCGCCCTTGACCGGCGCCAAACCCGGTGCGCTCGCGACGGTCTCGCCGATTTCCGTATCAATCGCCGACTCGAAGGTTTTGCGCGGGTCGAGCGCATCGCGCACCGCCTCGCCAACGAAGATCAGCAGGCTTAGCATGATCGCGATCACGAAGAAGGCGGTCAGGCCAAGCCACGGCGCTTGCAAATTGGCTTTGCCTTGGGCCAGCAGCTCGCCCAGCGACGGTGAGCCCGGCGGCAGGCCGAAGCCCAAGAAGTCGAGCGAGGTCAGCGTGCTGATGGAGCCGTTCAAGATGAACGGCATGAAGGTCAGCGTGGCGACCATGGCGTTGGGCAGCAGGTGCTTGAACATGATCTTGACATTGGAGAGGCCGAGCGCGCGCGCCGCCGTCACATATTCGAAATTGCGCCCGCGCAGGAACTCGGCCCTAACCACACCGACCAGGGCAACCCAACTGAAGAGCAGCAGAATACCCAGCAATATCCAGAAATTGGGTTCGATCACCGCGGCGATAATGATCAACAGATAAAGCGCGGGGATGCTGGTCCAGATCTCGATAAAGCGCTGAAACAGCAGGTCGGTCCAGCCGCCGAAATAACCTTGAAATGCGCCTGCGGTGACGCCGACAAGCGAGGAAACGATTGTTAGCGTCAGCCCGAACAACACCGAGATTCGGAAGCCATAGATCACCCGGGCCACCACGTCGCGCCCTTGATCGTCGGTGCCCAGCCAGTTCTCCGCGGACGGCGGTGCCGGGGCTGGCACCGGAAGGTTGAGGTTGATGGTGTTGTAGCTGTAGCGGATCGGCTGCCAGATCATCCAGCCGCCTTTTTCCTGGATCAGCTCCTGCACAAAGGGGTCGCGGTAGTCCGCTTCGGTTTGGAATTCCCCACCGAAGGCGGTTTCAGGATAGCTGACGAAAACGGGCGCGTAGAATGCGCCATCAAAGCGGACCAGCAGCGGCTTGTCATTGGCGATGAACTCGGCGAACAGGCTCACCAGGAACAGGATGAGAAAGAACCACATGCTCCAATAGCCGCGCCGGTTGGCCTTGAAGTTCTGCCAGCGCCGCTTGTTGATCGGCGAGCTCCAAAACTTCGCCCGTTTCGCGGGCGCCGGCTTCGGCGAATCGCGCGAAACGTCCAGGCCCCCGGCGTCATACTTTTCTTCGTATTTCGCGTCCAAGGGATCAGACCTCTCGCGTCTCGAAGTCGATTCGCGGGTCGACCCAGGTATAGGTCAAGTCGGTGATCAAATTGATCACCAGCCCCAGCAGCGAGAAGATGTAGAGGGTGGCGAACACCACCGGGTAATCCCGGTTCACGATGGACTCGAAGGAAAGCAAGCCCAGCCCATCGAGCGAGAAGATGGTCTCGATCAACAGCGAGCCCGCGAAGAAGGCCGCGATAAAGGCGCCCGGGAAGCCCGCAATCACGATCAGCATGGCGTTCCGGAAGACGTGGCCATAGAGCACTTGATGCTCGGTCAGCCCCTTGGCGCGCGCCGTCATCACATATTGCTTCTTGATCTCATCCAGGAATGAATTCTTGGTGAGAAAGGTGGTGGTGGCGAAGGCGCTCAAGGAAAGCGCGATCAGCGGCAGCGTCAGGTGCCAGAAATAGTCGACGACCTTTTCGTACCAGGGCAGCGTATCGAAGTTCTCCGACGTGAGTCCGCGCAGCGGAAACCAGTCGAGAAAGGTGCCGCCCGCGAACAGCACGATCAGAAAGACCGCGAACAGAAACCCGGGAATCGCGTAGCCGATCACGATCACGCTGCTGGTCCAGACGTCGAACCTGGTGCCGTCCCGGACCGCCTTGCGGATGCCGAGCGGAATTGAAATGCCGTAGGAGATTAGGGTCATCCAAAGGCCGAGGGATATCGAGACCGGCAGCTTTTCCTTGATCAGATCGATCACCGAGACGTCCCGGAAATAGCTCTGGCCGAAATCGAACCGGATGTAGTTCCAGAGCATCAGCCCAAAGCGTTCATGGGCGGGCTTGTCGAAGCCGAACTGTTTTTCCAGCTGTTTGATGAACTCGGGATCAAGGCCCTGGGCGCCGCGGTACTTCGAAGTAACGGCGCTGTCGCCGGCACCCGTTTGGCCCTGGCCCGCCGCGCCTGTCCCAAAATCGCCGCCCTGGGTGCCGCCAATCCGCGCTGTCGCCGAGACATCCGTGCCCGTCAGTTGGGCGATGACGCGCTCGACCGGTCCGCCCGGCGCGAACTGCACGACGGTGAAGCTCACCAGCATGATGCCCAGCAGCGTGGGCACGAAAAGCAGCAGCCGTCGCAGAATGTAAGCGGTCATGGTCTCGCAAGCGGGCCCTAGCGATTCGCGGCCAGTTTGGCAGCTTTCGCCTCGTCATACCACCAGGTCTCGATCACGCCGCGGTCGTAGAGCGGCTTGGTCTCGGGCCGGTTGAATTTGTTCCAAAAAGCGATGTTATGGGAGGCCTTATACCAATGGGGCACCCAGTAATGGCCGGCTCTTAACACCCGGTCGAGCGCCTTTGTTGCGGTCTCGAGTTCTTCGCGGCTCTTGGCCCCGATCACCTTTTCGATCAGCGCGTCCACCACCGGGTCATTGATGCCAGAAAGGTTGAAACTGCCGCTGGTATTGGCGGCGGCCGAGCCCCAGAAATTCCTCAGCTCGACGCCAGGCGTGAGATTGAGCGCATAGCGCTGGACGGAGATGTCGAAGTCGAAGTCCTTGACCCGCTGCTCGTATTGCGAGGGATCGACCCTGCGGATCGAGGCATCGATGCCGAGCAGCTTCAGGTTCTTCACATAGGGCGCGATCACCCGCTCGAAGCCCGGCGAGAAGATCAGAAATTCGATTGTAAGCGGCTCGCCCTTGGCGTTTTTTCGCGCTCCTTCTTGAACGGTCCAGCCAGCATCGTCCAACAATTGGGATGCCTTGCGCAAGGTGCGCCGGTCCTGGCCAGATCCGTCGGTCTTGGGCGCCGTATGAACCTGCCCGAAGACCTCCGGCGGCAGTTGGTCGCGATAGGGCTCCAGCAGCTCGAGCTCGGCCGCGCTCGGCTCGCCTTCGGCCGTCATGGGGGAGTTCTCAAAGAAACTGTTGGTGCGTTTGTAGAGCTCATAGAACAGATTCTTGTTGGTCCATTCGAAGTCGAAGGCGTAACCCAGCGCCTTCCTGACCCGGACGTCTTGGAATTTCGGCCGCCTGACATTGACGAAAAATCCTTGGGCGCCGGAGGGACGCGCGTCGGGAATTTCGAGCAACTGCAAGCGGCCCGAGCGGACCTGGGGGATCTTGTAGGCGGTCGCCCAGTCCCGCGAGGTGAATTCCTCGCGGAGGTCATAGGCGTTGGCCTTCAGGGCTTCGAGTTCGGCGGTGCGGTCGCGGAAATATTCGTAACGCAGCTCATCGAAGTTGTAGCGTCCGCGATTGACCGGCAGATCCTTGGCCCAGTAGTCGGGCCGCCGGCGATAGAGCACATAGGTGCCTTGCTTGAAGTCGGCGATTTCATAAGGACCGGAGCCGAGCGGCGGTGTAAGCGTGGTTTCGTCGAACTCGCGGTCCGAGTAATAGGCCTTGGAAAATATCGGCAAGGTGGCGACGAAGAGCGGCAGATCCCTGGTGCGCTCGCCCTGGAAAAAATAGCGTACGGTGCGATCGTCCAGCGCTTCCGCCTTGATGACGTCCTTGAGGGGCAGGCGGATATTGGGGTTGCCTTTTTCCTTCAGTATGTCGAGCGAGAACACCACGTCTTGCGCGGTGATGGGCGAGCCGTCGGCGAACATCGCCTGGGGGCGCAAGTAAAAGGTGGCGTTGCTTCGATCGGGCGCGAGTTCCGCCGTCTCGGCCACCAGGCCATAGACCGCATCTGGCTCGTCCCAGGCGCGCACCATCAGCGAATCGAACAACAGACTTAACCCTTGGGCTGGATCGCCCTTCAGAATGTAGTTGTTGAAACTGTTGAAGGTTATTCGCCCGGCGGTCCCGATCATGGAGAGCCGCCCGCCCTTAGGCGCTTTGGCATCCACATATTCGAAGCTCTCGAAGTTCGCCGGATATTTCAGCGATCCGAAGGCCGAGAGGCCGTGAGAACGCCCGGTTTCGGCGACGGCTTCGCCGGCCCAAAGCATGAGAGCGATCAGACCCAGGACCAGCGAAATCCGTAACCGCGTCGCTACTCTTATAGCCATGATGTCCTGAAGTTCAGCGCAGGGCGGCGAGCTGCTCCGCCCGTTTCTTGTCATACCACCAATAGGTCAGAAATCCGACCGCCACCATCTCAACGGTCTTGGGGTTGTCGAGCTTGGCCTGCACGCATGCATCCTCGCAGGAGCGGGGAACAATCGGCGCTGAGTCCGGATAGGCGAAGCGATTCCAATAGGCGATCCTCTGATAGGGCGCGAACCACTGGGGCACGACGTAGTGGTTCCACAGCAGCACCCGGTCCAGTGCGCGGGTCGCAGCCACCAGCTCGGCCCGGTCCTCGGCGAAGATCACCTTGTCGATCAGCTTGTCGATCGCCGGGTTCTTGATGCCCGCAAGGTTGCGGCTGCCCTGCTCATCCGCGGCGGCGGAACCCCAGTAGCTCCGCTGTTCATTGCCGGGCGAATGCGATTGAGCCCAGCCGCTGACCACGATGTCGAAATCGAAGTCGTCCGTCCGGCGCTTGTATTGGGCCGAGTCGACGATCCGGATGCTGGACTTGATGCCGAGGCGGTCCAGATTGCGGGTGAAGGGCTGAACCACGCGCTGGAACAGCGGCGAGACCAGTAGGAATTCTACCCTCATCGGCTCGCCGGTTTTCTCGTGTATGAGCTTGCCGTTCTTGATGACCCAGCCGGCTTGCTTCAGCAGGTCGACGGCCTTGCGAAGATTGCTGCGGAATTCCTGCGGGTTGGCATTGGCCGGGCTCTTGTAGACCTCAGCGAAAACTTCCGGCGGCACTTGGCCTTTGACCTCGCTCAGTATTTCGAGCTCTTGGCCCTCCGGCAGACCGGTGGCGGCCAGCTCTGTATTCTCGAAGTAGCTGCCGGTTCGCTGATACATGCCATAGAACAGGTTCTTATTGGACCATTCGAAGTCGAAGGCGTGGTTGAAGGCGCGGCGGACGCGCGGGTCTGAGAACTTCTCGCGCCTGGTGTTGAAGATGAAGCCCTGCATGGGCTGGCTGGTGTCGAGATAGGCTTTCTCCAGCTTCACCCAGCCCCGCTGAGCTGCCCTGAAATCATAGGCCGTCGCCCATTCCTTGGAGCTGTTCTCGGTCCGGTAATCGAGCCGGTCGGCCTTGAAGGCTTCCAGCGCCACCGTGGTGTCGCGGTAATACTCGAAGCCGATCTGATCGAAATTGTGTTGGCCAACATTGACGGGCAGGTCTTTGCCCCAAAAATCCTCGACCCGTTCGTACACGATCGAGCGCCCCGCCTTCACTTCCTTGATCCGATAGGGGCCCGAGCCGAGCGGTGGCTCCAGCGTCGTTTTTAATATGTCGCGGGTCCGGCCGTTGGCGTCGGGGCCGGTCCAATAGTGCTTCGGCAGCACGGTGAGCTGGCCCATGATCATGGGTAGCTCCCGATTGCCCTTGACGTCGAAGCTGAAGGTGACCTGGCGTGGTCCCGTACGCTCGGCCTTGGCGACGTTCTTGTAGTAGAACGCCCAGCGGGGATGGGCCTTTTTTGTCATCTCGAGGCTGAAGATCACGTCGTCGACGGTAATCGGCTTGCCGTCGTGCCAGCGCGCCTCGTCGCGCAGCTTGAAGGTCACGGAGGAATAATCCTCCGGGTAACTCGCCCATTCGGCGATCAGCCCGTAGGACGTCGAATTTTCCTCTAAGCTGTCTTGCATCAAGGTCTCATAGACCAGCTGCAGCGCGGCGGCGGGCGCGCCCTTGAATAGCACCGGATTTAGGCTGTCGAAGCTGCCGATCGCTGAGAGCCGCACGGCGCCGCCCTTGGGCGCCTTCGGGTTCACATAGTCGAAATGCTTGAAGTCAGCCGGATATTTGGGTGCATCGATCAGGGAGAGGGCGTGACGGCGCTGGTCTTCGGCGATTGCCAGCGGGGCCGCGAACATGGTCAGTGCCAGTAGGCAAAACACGGCTAAAGCGGGCCTGAAAGTCACCATAAAGAATGCCTCGCGCGAGTTTGATCCGGATCCCGCAAATCGTACCGGAAGCCTGTGATTAAAGATGGGCAGGTCGGCTGGGGCTGCCAAGTTACGGATTTGTAACGCCGATATCCAGGTCTCGGCGTTGTGGCACCCCCGGCCGGGCCGCCCTATTGCTGCTTTGCGGGCTCCGATTGGCCGGTCTTATCGCCGGCGCCGGCTGCTGCGCTCTCAGCCGCCTGGGCCGCACCTGTTTGGGGCTCGCCCGCGTCACTCTGTGCCGGTGACGCTTCGCCTCCATTGCCTGCGGCGGGTTTCTGATCGGTTTCATCACCGGCAGCGGGCTTTTGATCGGTTCCACCGCCCGCAGCCGGTTTTTCATCGGCCCCGTCCGCGGCAGCAGGTTTCTGATTGGCTCCGTTCGCGGCAGCTGGTAGGGATTCAGATCCCTCGGGAGCCTCGTCCGCCTCCGCGGTGGCGGGCTCGGGCTCAGGTTCGGGTTCCGGGAGCACAACTGGGCTCGGACTGAGGCTGCGAAGATAGAGGATCAGATCGGCACGCTCCGCCGGCCTCCTGATGCCGGCGAATGCCATTTTTGTCCCCGGCAAATAGGCCCTCGGGGCCTCGATGAAAAGATCCAGATCCTCGTAATCCCAGTTGCCGCCCTTGTCTTTGAGCGCTTGCGAATAGGCAAAGCCCTGCTCGGCGCCGAGCGGATTCCCGACGATGTTGTAGAGATTGGGCCCGACCCTGCTGGCGCCGCCCTGGTCGAAGGTATGGCAGGCTGCGCATTTCCTCGCCGCCCGCTGTCCCTGCTCCACGCTTGCCTGCTGCAGCAAATTGGCTAACGGAACCGCGGTTTCCTGTTTGGGTTCGGCGGCCGTTTGGCCGCCTTCTTCGGCCACCTCGATCTCATAGCCTGGCTGTTCTGGCGCGTGGGGAGCGAAAATGATATTCGACACGGTTCGCGTGCCGAACAGAACCAGCAGCGCAAACAGCACCGCACCAGCGATCTTATTGAATTCGTACAAGCTCATGACAATGCGGCTTTGCACCTGGATGGCTTAAGGATAGTTCGCGCTTGTGACTGCTTTTTGGTGGCCGAACGGTGAGAGTGTATATCGGGTTTCAACGCCGATCGCGGCGCGGCATTTCGTCCGCTATGCGTCCACAAAGGACTTGATTGGGCCGATCGATGAGCGATGTTCTCGTTGTAATTCCCGCACGTTTACAGGCCTCGCGCCTGCCAGGCAAGCCGCTTGAGAAGATCGGCGGCGAGGCCATGATCGTGCAAGTCTGGCGCCGGGCCGTCGAGGCCGATCTGGGCCCGGTTCTGGTGGCGACCGATTCCCTTGACATCGCGGATGCTGTCGAGGCGGCGGGCGGGCGTGCCCTGCTGACGCGAAGCGATCACGCCAGCGGCTCGGACCGGGTTTATGAGGCGGTCTCAAAGATCGATCCCGAAGGCACCTACGGAATCGTCGTCAATCTTCAGGGCGATCTGCCGACCTTGCAGCCCGAGCTGTTGGCCGCCTGTGTTGGGCCGTTGCACCAGGGTGAGGCGGACATTGCGACGCTTGCAGCCGAAATCCAGGATGAGGCCGAGCGTGACGATCCCCATGTGGTCAAGGTGATCGCAACCCCGGCGAGCGGTTCTCGCGCCCTTCGCGCGCTCTATTTCACGCGGGCCACGGCACCGGCGGGTGAGGGGCCACTTTACCACCATATCGGTCTTTATGCGTTCCGCCGCGAGGCGCTTAAGCGCTTCGTCGCGCTGCCGCCATCGCCGCTGGAACGGCGCGAAAGGTTAGAACAATTGCGCGCCTTAGAGGACGGCATGCGGATCGATGTGGCGCTCGTTGACACCGTGCCAATGGGTGTCGATACTCCCGCCGACCTTGAGCGCGCGCGCGCCCTTATGGCGCAGCAGGGCTAGAGGCACTGGCCCCGCAAAGCCGCTCTCAACAATCCTCCATGACCAAATCGAACCATAACGCGATCGTTTTTCAGGGCGAGCCCGGCGCCAACTCGCATCTGGCCTGCCTGCACGCCTTTCCCGACATGAAACCGGTCGCGAGCCGGACCTTCGAGGATGCGATCGCGGCGGTGCAGTCGAGCGCCGCGCACTATGCGATGATCCCTATCGAGAACTCGGTTTCGGGCCGGGTCGCCGATATCCATCATCTGCTCCCCGAGTCCGGGCTCTTCATTGTCGGCGAACATTTTGAGCGAATCCGGCACCAGCTACTGGCGCTTCCCGGCGCGAAGCTGGAGGATCTAAAAACCGTTCACAGCCACGCCATGGCGCTTGGACAGTGCCGCGTCACCATGCGCAAGCTCGGCCTCGACGCGGTTCCCGAAGCCGACACTGCGATGTCGGCACGCATGGTGAAGGAATCCGGCGATATCGGCATGGCCGCGATCTCGACGGAACTCTCCGCCGAGATTCATGGGCTAAAGATCGTCAAGCGCGATGTCGAAGACGCCGAGCACAACACGACGCGCTTTGTGATCCTGGCGAACCAGCCCCAAGTCGCGGAGGTCGGCGATGGTCCGGTCTTGACCACGTTCATTTTCGACGTGCGCAATGTGCCCGCCGCACTCTTCAAGGCGCTTGGCGGTTTCGCCAGCAACGGCATCAACATGACCAAGCTCGAATCCTATCAGCTGGAGGGTAGCTTCAACGCCACCATGTTCTATGCCGATATCGAGGGCCATCCGGACGAGCGGCCGGTGCAGCTCGCTATGGAGGAACTGGATTTCTTCTCCCACGAGGTACGGATTCTCGGCACCTATCCGGCGAGTCCGTTCCGCCAGGAGCTCAAGGCTCAGGAGCAGCAGGCAAACGCTCTAAATGAGGCGGCGGAGCGGACGTAACAGCGCTATACCAATGCTCGTCGGTAGTGACCCATCTCACCGCCGGTATTTTGCCAGCCCGTCAGGCGCGGGATGCGCCGTGGTGCCAATCCACCACTAGCGGCCCGCAACGACGCGGGCGGGCAAAAGACCGCGGCCTCCGGTGGGTCAAATCGACCCCCGGGGGCGTTGCGGCGCTCGCCCGATGCTCCAGCATCGCGCTTTGCGCCGCGCCTGCTCGGACGACCCGATTTGCTCCCATGAGATGAGTCACTACCGTCGAGCTTTGGTATCACCCCTCGGCAAATTGCCGGATCAGAAAATGGGCGATCGAGAGGCGAGCTGGCACTTCAAACCCCTCCGGGTGCTCCTTCGCCAACATCTGCTTGACGTCCTCGCGGCCCACCCAGCGCACGTCGTCCAATTCGGTTTCGTCAGGGGTCAGTTCGGTGCTCAGCGCCTCGCCGCGGCAGCCAATCATCAGCGAATGCGGAAAGGGCCAGGGCTGGCTTCCCACATAGTCCACCCGGCCGACCTCGACGCCGGCCTCTTCCAGCGTCTCCCGGCGCACCGCATCCTCGATGTCTTCCCCCGGTTCCACGAAACCAGCCAGCACCGAATAGAAGTTGGGCCGGAACCGGGAGTGGCGTCCCAGGATGCAGCGTTCGCCGTCGGAAATGAGCATGATGACGGCCGGATCGGAGCGGGGGAAGTAGCTCTGACGGCACGCCCAGCATCGCCGTTTCCAACCGCCGTCGCGCCGTCGCGTGCGTGCGCCGCATCGCCCGCAACAGCGATGCACCTGATGCCAAGCCGCCAGCGCCCGGGCTTCGCCAACGATGGCTAGATCCTGGGGTGATAGAGCGCCTTGCAGGGCAAGGCTGCTCAGATCGACCAACGGCTTGAACCGATTCAGGTCCTCATCGAGCGATGGGGTCTTCGCCTGCCAGAAGTCCGCGGCGAAGTAGCAGCGGCCATTCTCGTCGAGGCCCAAGAAAATCGCATCCACAGGATCGAGCCCCATCTTCTTGAGTCCTGCGGCCGAATACCAGCGGATCGCTGTCTCGGTTCGATCCTCATTGGAATTGATCGAGAGTTGGAGATCGATCAGCAGCAGAAAGCGCGTGGTGTCATCCGCCATGCGCGCGGCGATCCAACCCGGGTCCGTGCGCTTTTCGCTCATGCGCTCCAGACCCCGCACCGAGCCGATTGTCGGCAATTCCAGCCGGTTATAGGCGTCCATCGGCAGCGGTTGTTCGGCTGTTCGATTCATGGCGATCAGGCTCTAGGGTGGCGCGGCTGGCCTTAATCCGCAATGGCCCTTGTCACCGACAACGAATCCATTGGTATAATCGGACCGGGAGGTTGGCGGCAGACGCGTCTCTCGCCAACCGGGTCAGATCCGGAAGGAAGCAGCCCCAACGAGTAAGACACGGGTTGCATGTCCAGCCTCCCACTTCCCCGCGCCGAAGCCTGCCGTTACGGTGCTCCCAACTGACCGGCAAGCCAAGCTTGCCGCCGAGTGTATATGGCCACACGCAAGACATCGACGCCTGGAGAGAAAACCGCGCCGCGCAAGAAGCCGGCCGCGGGCAAGGGTGCGAAACCGTTGCAAGACCTAGCCGACCGCAAGGACGGCTATACGGTGTTGGCGCGAAAATACCGGCCCCAGACCTTCGGCGATTTGATCGGCCAGGACGCCATGGTCCGCACCCTGCAAAACGCATTCGAGACCGGGCGGATTGCCCAAGCCTATATGCTGACGGGCGTGCGCGGTGTCGGCAAGACCACCACGGCCCGGATCCTAGCGCGTGCCCTGAACTATGAAGGCGCGCAAGGCGATCAGGGTCCCAGCCTTGACATGCCCGAACTGGGCCAGCATTGCGCTGAGATCATGGAATCCCGGCATATCGACGTGCTGGAGATGGATGCGGCCTCCAATACCGGCATCGACGACGTGCGGGAAATCATTGAAAGCGCGCGCTACCGGCCGGTGCAGGCTCGCTACAAGGTCTACATCATCGACGAAGTGCACATGCTCTCCAAGGCGGCCTTCAACGGTCTGCTGAAAACCTTGGAGGAGCCGCCCGAGCATGTGAAATTCATCTTCGCGACCACCGAAATCCACAAGGTGCCGGTGACAGTGGTTTCGCGCTGCCAGCGCTTCGATTTGCGCCGCATCGAAGTCGAGGATCTGCAGGCGCATTTCAAGAAGATCGCGGAGCTGGAAGGCCAGCAAATAGCGGACGACGCGATCACGCTGATCGCGCGGGCGGCCGAAGGCTCCGTCCGCGACGGCCTTTCGCTGCTGGACCAAGCGATCGCCCATGCGAGCGGCCCGGTCAGCGCGGCGGACGTGCGGGCAATGCTTGGGCTCGCCGAACGCACCCGGATATTCGAATTGCTGGAGCAGACACTGTCGGGCGACGCGGCGGCCGGGCTTACGGGGCTGTCCGCCCTCTACCAGGATGGCGCCGAGCCTGGCCAGATCATTGCCGATTTGGCCGATGCGGTACATGTCGTCACGCGGATCAAGGCTGTGGGTCCGGATATGGCCGACCCGACATTGAGCGAAGCCGAGCGGAGCGCCGCCGAGGCACTCGCGGCCCGGCTCGGCATGGCGCAGTTGGCCCGCGCTTGGCAGATGCTGCTGAAGGGCCAGTCCGAGGTGCAGATGGCGCCGCGCCCGATGACAGCCGCGGAAATGGTTCTGGTGCGGTTGGCCTATGCCGCCGATCTGCCGACACCTGCCGAATTGGCGCAATCGAAGGATTCAGCGGTTGGGCGCCCGACCCGTGAGCCGACATCCGGAGAGACCGAGAAGTCGCCCACACTTGCGACACAGGGTGGAGGTTCCGCTCAAGCGATTGCCGAGCCCACCGAGCAGCCCAGGCCTGAAGCCGAGGCAGATCAGCCCCGTGACTTACGGCCCGAGCCCACCAGCTTGAGCGAGGTGGTGGCGCTCGCCCACCAAAGGCGCGATCTTAAGCTCATCAACGCGCTGGAGGAGCAGGTGCGCCTGGTCCGGTTCGGAGCTGGGCATATTGAGCTGCGGCTGCTGGAGGGCGCGCCCCCGGGCCTGGCAAATGAATTGGGCGCCAAGCTGTCGGAGTGGACCGGCGCCCGTTGGATCGTTGCGGTATCCGACGAGGAGGGCGAGGAAACGCTGCGCGCTATAGCGGATCGGAACAAGGCGCGCGAACTCGAAGAAATCTCGGGCCATCCTTCGGTGAAGGCGGTCTTCGAGCATTTCCCGGACGCCGAGATCACCGACATACGGCCGGCCAAAAGCGATAAGGATGATGATCGGCAAGACTGATTGGCGCGCCTCCACAACGCGAAAGGGCGATGGTTAAAGCGATGGCAAATTTTACCGAACTGATGAAAAAGGCCCAGGAAATGCAGGGCCGCATGTCCGAGATTCAAAGTGAACTTGGCGAACTTCTCCACGAGGGCGAGGCGGGCGCAGGCCTGGTCAAGGTTACCCTGAATGGCAAGGCCGAGATGATCAGCCTGAAGATCGACGAAAGCCTGGCAAAGCCAGATGAGATCGAGATCCTAGAGGACTTGATCATCGCGGCTTACGGGGACGCGAAGGCAAAAATGGAGCGCGCCATCAAGGAGAAGATGAGCGAGCTGACCGGCGGTCTGCCGCTGCCGCCTGGTCTCAATCCGTTTTAACCGAATGAGCCGCAACGTAGCCGGCCCTGAAATCGAGCACGTCATCCAGCTCTTGAGCCGTTTGCCGGGACTGGGACCGCGCTCGGCCCGCCGCGCGGCACTCCATCTCCTCAAGAGGCGCGAGGAGTTGATGGCGCCATTGGCCGCTGCACTCGCAGGCGCCGTCGACAAGATCGTGATCTGCGGCACTTGCGGCAATGTGGATACCAGCGATCCCTGCACCATTTGCAGCGACAAGCGGCGTGATCCGGGTCTGATCTGCGTGGTGGAAGAAGTCGGAGATCTGTGGGCGCTGGAGCGCGCCCAGGTGATCAGCGCGGGCTATCACGTGTTAGGGGGTACGCTGTCGCCGTTAGACGGTGTCGGCCCCGAAGACTTGATGATCGGCAAGCTCATCGAGCGCGCCCGCGACGCCCAAGTCAAAGAGATCCTTCTAGCCCTGAACGCCACTGTAGAAGGGCAGTCGACGGCCCATTTCCTAATGGACGAGCTTTCGGACTGCGACGTGGCAATCTCGCGGCTCGCCCATGGCGTGCCGGTGGGAGGCGAACTCGATTATCTGGACGAGGGCACGCTGGCGGCCGCGATCAAGGCGCGCAAGCAGCTCTAGGGCGGGGCTTTGCGTTACTCGCCGGCGGTCAGCCGGTCGGCGCCGCCATTGCGGCGGGCACGCGGTTTTGCCTCCACTCCTGCCTTCGACTTCGCCGCGCCGGTCTTAGCCTTGGCATTGGAGACCTTGGGCGCCTCGGCCTCGAAGTCGAGGTTTTCGATGCGCATGCCGCGATTACCGATCTTCTCAGACGAAGTCAGGATCTTTTCGATGTCCTGATTGGCTTGGCCGAAATGGCGCTGCAGGTCCAGCGTGCGCTCGCGCAGCCTCGATACGTCCTCCATCAGATAGGAGACCTCGCGCTGGATCAGGCCAGCCTGCTCGCGCATCCGCACGTCCTTCAGGATCGCCTGCATGGTCTGGACCGCCAGCATCAGCATGTTGGGCGACACCACCACGACGCGGGCCCGATGCGCTTTTTGCAGCAGCTCGGAGAAGTTCTCATGCAGGTCCGCGTAGATGGCCTCCGAGGGCACGAACATCAGCCCCGAATCCTGGGTCTCGCCGGGAAGCAAATAGCGCTCGGCAATCGCTTCGATATGGCGGGCGACGTCCTGGCGAACCCGCTGGGTAGCTTGTTTTTTGTCCACCTCCGTGCGGGCGCGCCTGAAGGCCTCGAAGCCTTCCAGCGGGAATTTGGCGTCGACCACCAGCGACGGTGCGTTGGGAAGCTTTATCAGGCAGTCCGGGCGCTTGCCGTTGGAGAGCGTCGCCTGAAAGCTGTAGGCATCCTTGGGTAGCCCGTCCTTGATGATGGCCTCCATACGGCCCTGGCCGAAGGCGCCCCGGGCCTGTTTGTCGGCGAGGATTTCTTGCAGCGTCACCACATTGCTGGAGAGCTCGGTCAGGTTCCGTTGCGCGGAATCAATGACAGCCAGGCGTTCGTAGAGCTTGGATAGGCTGTCACTGGTCTTGCGCGAGGTTTCGGTGAGGCTCTGGCCCATGCGGTGGCTGACCTTGTCGAGACGGTCATTGAAGGCGCGCGCCGCTTCCGCTTGCCGTGAAACGGAGATTTCGGCAAGCGTTTGCAAGCGGCCCTCGAGCTTGGCCAAATCGGCGCGCATCATGGTCGCTTCGCCCGAGCGCTGTTCCGCCTCGCGCCTGCGCCTCACGATGTAGACGATGGCGACGGTCAAAAGCACCAGCAGGATAAAAACGCTTGATCCCGCCAGCGCCAGAAGCAGGATTTCGGGATCGATGGCGGTCTGCCCAATCTCAAGGGAATTGGCGATCATGACCCCAAGCTATAGCTGATTCGCGTGAAGTCGGATCAAATCGGGAACGAATGCGTTGACCGCAATGGCCCGAATCCTTATGTGAACGGGAGAAACTAGCGATATTTCCCATGGCCAAACTCGACATCATCACCCTTCCAGATCCGCTGTTGCGCAAGACCAGCAAACCGGTCGAGCGCGTCGATGACGAGCTGCGGCGGCTGATGGATGAGATGCTGGAGACCATGTACGAGGCGCCGGGAATTGGTCTCGCCGCCGTTCAGGTCGCGGTGCCCCGCCGGGTGATCGTGATGGACGTCACGCGGGACGATGACGAAGAGGACGCCGAAAAAGATCCGATCTGCATGGTCAATCCGGAAATCGTCACGCTCTCGGATGAGATGCGGTTGCACGAAGAAGGCTGCCTTTCGATTCCGGAATTTACTGCCGAGATCGAGCGCCCAGCGATAAGCGTGGTCCGCTATATCGACCGCGATGGCTTGCCCCAGGAGATGGTTTGCGAAGGCTTGCTTTCCACTGTGGTGCAGCACGAGATCGACCACACTAACGGCGTGCTCTTCATCGATTACCTGTCGCGGCTGAAGCGCGACATGGTGATCAAGAAATTCATCAAGGCGAAAAAGACCGAAGCGGTGGCCTAAGCGGGCCCGACCCCGTAAACCAGGGCCATGAGCCTTCGGATCGTATTCATGGGCACGCCGGACTTTGCGGTGCCCACGCTCAGCGAAATTCTGGACGCCGGCCACCAGGTTGCGGCGGTCTATTGCCAGCCGCCGCGCCCGGCGGGGCGCGGTATGGCAGAGCGCATCTCGCCCGTGCAAGCCTTTGCCGAAAAGGCCGGGGTTCCGGTGGCGATCCCAGCAAATCTCAAGAGCGTCGCTGCTCAGGAGGCTTTTGGCGCGCTCGATGCCGATGTAGCGGTCGTGGCGGCCTATGGCCTGATCCTTCCCAAACCAATTCTCGATGCACCCAAGTATGGCTGCCTCAACCTGCACGCCTCGCTGCTGCCACGTTGGCGGGGCGCCGCGCCGATCCAGCGCGCCGTCATGGCGGGCGATGCCGAAACCGGCGTCATGGTGATGGCCATGGAGGAGGGCCTCGATACGGGGCCGATCTGTCTCGCCGAACGGGTTGCCATCGGTCCCGACCAAACGTCGGGCGAACTGCATAACGAGCTTTCCCGGTTTGGAGCCGATTTGATGGTCCGCGCCCTTGTCGCCCTGGAACGAGGCAGCTTGGACTGCGTGGCGCAGCCGGACGCGGGTGTGACTTACGCCGACAAAATCGACAAAAGCGAAACACGGATCGATTGGAGCCGTCCCGCGGCCGAAATTCACAACAAGATCCGTGGCCTCTCGCCATGGCCTGGGGCCTGGTTCGAGTTGCGGGCCGGGGGCAAGGGCGAACGCATCAAAGCGCTGGCCTCGACGCTGGCAGAGGGCTCGGGCGCGCCCGGCGCGTTGCTGGACCAGCAACTCACCGTGGCCTGCGGCGAGGGCGCGGTTCGTCTGTTGCGGGTGCAGCGGGCGGCCAAGAAGCCGATGGATGCGTCGGAGTTTCTTAGAGGGAATTCCCTCGAGAAATCTACGGTCCTGGCATAGGGCAGGCGGATGGCAGGATTCTCGATACGCGAAGAACGCCCAAGCGATGCGGATGCTATCGATGCTCTGCTCCGTGTCGTCTTCGCTGGAGAGGACGAGGCGGCTCTGGTGAATCGCCTGCGGGCGGGTGGTGAACTCGTGCTCTCGTTGGTTGCCGAGCGCGATGGGCGGATTGTGGGCCATGCCGGGTTCAGCCGCGCGGCGATCGAGGCCGATGACGAGCGACACGAGGTGGCTTGGCTCGCACCGGTGGCGGTCGCCGCCGAGCACCAGGCAAAAGGCATCGGCAGCGCGATGATCGGAGAGGGCCTGGGTAGCTGCGGAGCGCGGGACTTGGCCTACGCCGTTGTTGTTGGCAATCCGGATTATTACAGCCGCTTCGGCTTTGGCCCGACGCCGGGGCTGCAATCCCGTTGGTCGGGGGACGCGCTCATGGCCGTCCCCCTAGGTGGGGCAATTCTCGGTACTCCCACCGGCGTTCTGATTGAGCCGCAGGCCTTTGCTGAGCTTGAATGACGGCTTCCGACAGGGCATCACCTTTGCCCCATGCCCCGCTATCGCATCATAATCGAATATGACGGCACGCCTTTCGTCGGTTGGCAGGTCCAGGAGAACGGGCCTTCCGTCCAGGCCCGTCTCACCAAGGCGATCGCCGATTTCTGCAGTGAGAACGTTGTGCTGAAAGGCGCTGGGCGCACCGATGCGGGCGTCCATGCGCTGGGCCAGGTCGCCCATTTTGACCTCGAAAAGGATTGGCCGCCTGGAACAGTGCGCGATGCGCTCAACAGCCATTTGCGTCCCGACCCCATCGCGGTACTCGACTGCAAGAAGGTTGGCCAGGACTTCGACGCCCGCTTCAGCGCGCAAAAACGGCACTATCTCTACCGGATCGTCGACCGCCGAACGCCGCTGGCATTGGATCGGAATCGTGCCTGGCAGGTGCCCCGCCGGCTGGACACGAGATCGATGAATGTCGCCGCCAAGGCGCTGATCGGGCACCACGACTTCACCACCTTCCGCTCGGTGCAGTGCCAGGCGAAGTCGCCGGTCAAGACGCTGGACCGGCTCGACGTGAAACGGCAGCGGGGCATTATCCATATCGAAGCCGAAGCCCGCTCGTTCCTGCACAACCAGGTGCGCTCGATGGTCGGCGCGCTCAAGCTGGTAGGAGAGGGCAAATGGAGCGTCGAAGATGTGACCGCGGCACTGGAAGCGAGGGACCGCGCAGCCTGTGCCCCCGTCGCGCCCGCCTGCGGGCTCTATCTGACGAAAGTCGATTACTGAAAGCCGCACGCCTCAGGCAAATGCCTTGAAATAGCGCCCGATAAAAGATTCATAGATCGCGGTCAGATCTTCGAGATCCTTGAGGCTCACATGCTCATCCACCTGGTGGATGGTGGCGTTGACGAGCCCGAATTCGACCACCGGGCAAACATCCTTGATGAAACGGGCGTCCGACGTGCCGCCGCTGGTGGAAAGCTCGGGCGTATTGCCGGTGACTTCGCCTATGGCTTCGATCAAGGTCTGCACCAGAGGCCCGGGCTCCGTCATAAAGCTCTCGCCCGAGACACCGAAGGCGAGCTGGTGCTCCAGACCCGAACCCTTGAGCTCATCGGCCACCAGCTTGTGCAGCAGCGCTTTCAGGCTCTCGGAGGAATGCCGTTCATTGAAACGGACGTTGAATTTGGCCCGCGCGGCCGCCGGAATCACATTGGATGCCTCGTTCACCATGTCGATCGATGTGACCTCGATGTTGGAAGGCATGAAATAACTGGTGCCCTCGTCGAGCTTCAACGCGTCCAGTTTGGCGAGAACGGCGAGCAATCCCGGTGCCGGATTGTTCGCGAGATCGGGATAGGCGGCGTGGCCTTGGCGGCCCTCTATTGCGAGCGTTCCATTCATACTGCCCCGGCGCCCAATCTTGATCGCTTCCCCCAGAGTCTGGGGATTGGAGGGCTCGCCGACCAGACAGTGATCAGGCGTTTCGCCCTGCTGCGTCATCCAGTGCAGGACTTTGGCCGTGCCGTTGATGGCCGGACCT
>Ga0209633_10000393_pt1 | contig 51931 bp, 39 predicted proteins | sample Cruoilmetagenom1_FD_187290 | JGI IMG/M metagenome (GOLD analysis project Ga0209633, IMG submission 187290) | Oil polluted marine microbial communities from Coal Oil Point, Santa Barbara, California, USA - Sample 1 (SPAdes) (version 2) | ecosystem: Environmental > Aquatic > Marine > Oil seeps ... | reverse complement strand
TTTAACTTATTAGGAGCTGCTGTAGTAATGTCTTTAATAAAGATTAGCGCATCCGACTCTAAGACAATTGCAGATTTAGGAACGTATATCAATACTGAAAAAGCCATTGAAATTATAAGAGGAATATTAATGTCTGTATTCATAGCCTTTTCAGTAGGTGCATTGGTACAGTGGGTTTCACGTTTAATTTTCACTTTTCAATATGAAAATAAAATCAAAAATTTTGGTGCCATATTTGGAGCTGTTTGTTTAACAGCTATTACTTATTTTATCTTCTTAAAAGGGTTAAAAGGCACACCTTATTATAAAGATCTAAAAAGTGTTGTAGAAGGGAATGAAATTTATATAATCCTTGGTAGTTTTGTTTTGTGGTTAGCTGTTTCATTTGCTTTCCAGGCTATTACAAAAAAAACAATATTGCTTGTTGTTATTGCCGTTGGAACATTTGGTCTAGCACTTGCTTTTTCTGGTAATGATTTAGTAAACTTTATTGGTGTACCAATGGCAGCATATCATTCTTATGAAGCTTGGTCAGTATCTGGTGTAGAAGCTTCAATGTTCTCTATGGAAGTATTAGACAAAAAAGTGCCTGCAGAACCACTATTACTATTTATAGCTGGTGCAATTATGGTACTCACCTTATGGTTTTCTAAAAAAGCAAAAACTGTTGCTGAGACCGAATTAAGCTTATCTCGTCAAGGAGATACTCACGATAAATTTGAACCAAATGCATTATCTAGAAGTGTTGTAAAAGGATCTTCTGCATTGTCATCTTATTTTAGTGTTATTGTACCAAAATCAATTCAAGAAAAAATAGGTAGAAGCTTTGAAAAGCCAAATGAGGTTACATTAACTAAAGATCAAAGTATTGATGCACCTGCTTTTGATATGATTAGAGCCGCAGTAAACTTAATGGTTGCTGGTGTTTTAATTGCAATTGCAACATCAATGAAATTACCGCTTTCAACGACTTATGTAACCTTTATGGTTGCTATGGGAACCTCATTTGCAGATAGAGCTTGGGGAAGAGAAAGCGCAGTGTATAGAGTTGCTGGTGTACTCAACGTAATTGGAGGTTGGTTTGGAACTGCAATTGGAGCTTTTATAGCAGCTGGATTCGTCGTATTCTTAATACAATGGAATCCTTCAGTTATAACACCAATTTTATTACTATTAACAGGAATTCTATTATATAGAAATTACAAATCCCATAAAGATGAATCAAAAAAAGCTATCGATGAAGATAGCCTTAAAGAAACTGGCAGTAGTTCTGTACAAGGTGTAATTCTTGAAAGTGCTAGTAATATTGCAAGTGTTGTAAAACGTGGCAATAGAATCTATACCAATGCTATTAAAGGATTAGCAAAACAAGATTTATCATTACTTAAAAAGAATAAAAAACAAATTGAAAAATTATCAACTGAGGTTGATGTTTTGCGCGACAATATTTTCTACTTCATCAAAAACTTAGATGAAACGAGTTTACGAGCAAGTAGTTTCTATATTAACATCTTAGGTTATTTACAAGATATGACGCAGTCTTTAGAATACATTTCTAAAGTAAGTCATAAGCATATTAATAATAATCACAAAAAACTTAAATTTAGTCAAATTAAAGAATTAAAAGAGATTGATGATATTATGGAAGCCCTTTTTAATGATACAAAAACAGCTTTCGACTCGCATTCTTTTGAACAAATTGGCTCTATTATTAACCGTAAGAAAGAGCTCTTCGATTTAGTAACTGATAAAATTGTGAAGCAAGTGGCTAGAACAAGAACCGAAGAATCTAGCCCTAAGAATACAACTTTATACTTTGGTTTATTATTAGAAACTAAAGATCTCTTAACGGCAACTATGAATCTTTTAGAGGAATATTATAACTCTCATGATAGTTCTGTTGAACCTGCAACTATTACAGTTACAGATGAAACTGTTGTTGGATCTAAAGAAAAATTGGATACAGAAGAATAGTAATCCTATTTATTAAACATTGTAGAGGTCTTCTAAAATTACTTTTAGAAGACCTCCTTTTTTATTTTAAAAAAAAGTCAATAAAATATAACCTAAAACAGCTCCAATAACAATAGTCCATATGGTGCTGATTTTAGTTTTAAAGATTAAAATTGTAGCAATTAACGCAATGCTAATACTTTGCCATTCTACCAATGTTTCTTTAACCATAATAATGAGTACCGCAAGCATTACAGCTACAGCAGCTACGTTTACGGAATCTAAAAAGTATCGTAATATTTTAGAATTTCGCATTTTTGGAATGAACGGATTCAATATTAAAACAAATAAAAACGATGGTAAAAATATACCAGCCGTAGCTACCAAAGCACCAAAAAATCCAGAAAGCTGATATCCAATAAACGTTGACGTAGATAATACAGGACCAGGTGTAAACTGTCCAATGGCTATAGCGTCAATCAGTTCTGCTCTTGTTAATAAACCTCGTATCACTAATTCTGCATCCAAATACGCAAATAGCACATAACCACTACCATAAAGTATCGCTCCAACTTTTAGAAAAATTAAAAATAATTTTAAAGTTGAAACTTTTGCCATAGTCGTATGTATTCCTAATAACAAAAGAAAAGGCGAAATGGTGTTAAGACTAGATATTCTCTTAGATTTTAAATAGAAATATAGCATTCCAATTATACCTGCAGATAATAATGCAATGATTTCATTTATGCCAAAAAGGCTAGCCGCTAACACTAAAATACCAAGAATAATAAGCTCTGTACTTTTAATTGCTTTTTTACCCAATTTTAATATGGCTGAAGCTATAATAGCCAAAACTGCAGGTTTAATACCATATATAAAAGGTTCAACTTTTGGAAGTTGTCCATATTCAACATACAAATATGCCAAAATTGCTGTTATAATTGTAGCTGGAATAATAAAAGCAATGCCTGCAACAAACAAACCTGCCTTACCTGCACGTTCATAACCACAATGCATGGTCATTTCTGTAGAATTTGGACCAGGAATTAAATTAGTTGTGCCAATTAAGTCCAAAAAATAATCCCTTGTCATCCATTTACGCTTTTCAATAATTTCATCTTCCATCATAGCAATATGTGCGGCAGGACCGCCAAAAGCGAAACAACCTAATTTAAAAAACACTAGAGCAATCTCTCTTAATTTAGAATTCATTATGAAAATTTAATGGTTTAACATCCAAAAGGAATATTTAAGCGTATATAGAACTATAAAACTAACTTATTCAAATTTAAAATAAATGAAGAAAATTTCAATCCTATTAGTAACAGCCGTTTTATTAAGTTCTTGTGTATCTAAGAAAAAATTCTTGGCTTTAGAACAACAACATGGTGAAACTGTAAGTGAACTCACTAAAACAAAAGTAGAAAAAGAAGAGTTGGAAAATAAGTTTGCTGTTATAGAAGCGCGTGTTAATAAGTATAACACAAAAATTCAATCTTTAAATGATGATGTTGAAGGATTAACGATTCAAAACAAAGCCAAATTTCAAGTTTCTAAAGATGGTACTGTAGCTTCTGGTGCGAGCAAAGAAAAAATGCGTGCAACATTACAGAACGTAAGTCCTGAAAAATTAACAGGTGCTAAAACGTTAAAAGATTCTATGAATTTAGCGATACAACATAATTTAAGTAAAGCTATGAACACTAGCGATCTTAATGAAGATGAAGATATCGTAGTAGATATTAACGAAACTGTAGTTATGATTTCTATTGCAGACAATATGTTGTTTAACACAGCGAGTTATAGAGTTGGAAACAAAGCAGATAAAATTTTAAAGAAATTAGCAGACGTTATTAATTCTGAACCAAGTTTAGATGTAATGGTTGAAGGTCATACAGATTCTAGAAGCATCAATACAGATAAGGTTTCAGATAACTGGGAACTAAGTGTATTACGTGCAACTTCTGTTGTGAAAAAGTTACAAAAGCAATTTAAAGTAGCACCTGAGCAATTAATTGCTTCTGGTCGTAGTAGTTACCAACCTTTGGTAGAAAACAATTCTGGGGCAAACCGTTCTAAAAATCGTAGAACACGTATTATATTAATGCCAAACATTGATAAGTTTTTTGCAATGATGGAAGCAAAATAAGACACAAATCTATCTAAATTTATAAAAAGCATCCTCCCGTAAAATTCGGCATTGGATGCTTTTTTTTATTTACTAAATTGTAATTTGTAGAAAATATTTATTCGTATGAAATCGTTTTTCGTTTTAGTAATCATCATTATTTCTTTACAAAGTTTTAGCCAAAACATATCGCCTGAAAAACTATTAGAAAATACTGTAAACTATCACGATCCAAATGGAAATTGGAGTAGTTTTAAAACTTCATTTACCGTTGTAATGACGACACCAGAAGTTTCAAAACGCACTAGCAAGATCAATATCAACTTACCAACTGAGTACTTTAGCGTAGAAGCCACAAAAGATTCAGTAATCACAAATTATACCTTAGATAAAGGAGAATGCAAAATGACTTATAATGGAAAGGTTTTAGACAGCGTTTCTGCTATAGATAAAAAGATGTCTTGCGATAGAGCTAAACTCTATAAAAACTATTACACCTACTTGTATGGTTTACCTATGAAACTAAACGATTCTGGCACAAATCTTAATAACAAAGTAGAACAGAAAACCTTTAAAGGAAAAGATTACCTTGTCTTAAAAGTGACTTATGATGAAGCTATTGGTAGCGATGTTTGGTATTTCTATTTTAATCCAGAAACCTACGCCATGGAAATATATCAATTCTTTAAAACAGATGACAATGGTAAAGAAAAACCAAATAATGGTGAATATATATTACTTACTGAGGAAGCCATCGTCAATGGTATTAAAATGCCAAAAGTGAGAGCTTGGTACTATAATAAAGATGATAAGTATTTGGGCACTGATACTTTGGTTGAAGATTAATTGAGATTATTCTTTTGATATGATATTTTGAAAGGCATAACCCTCTTCGGTATAATGTACTGTTTCATCAAAAATAACTTCTGCAATTTTATTTTCAGGTTTATATGCTGCGTCTAGTACTTTGTATGTCGTTTTCTTTAGATTTTCGATGCCTGGTAGAAAAAATTCTACACGTTTAAAGATTACTTGGTAATAACGAGGACTTCCCTTAATATCTTCACTCAATCTCAAAGCATAATGCAATTTTGTTGATATTCTAAAAGGTGGGTTTGGATGGTAATGATCTGCATAAGCATTGTAAATTTCTTCTGCTTTGGCTTCTTCCATAGGGATTTTAAAATAAGCTAACATATTCGATATGTAATTAACCAACTGCCCTTTGTCGTTGATGCCATGACCTTTTAATTCTGGATAAAAAATGAGTTTCCCTTTAGCGTTTGGCAATCCTTTTAATTGCGGATTGTGCATGCTTATTACCAATTCGTTTGTTTCGAGAGCATAACCAGTTATGACATCATTTTGATAGTAAACAATATTTTCTGTGTCAATGGAATCTACCATTGTATTATATTCTGCTCTGTACTTATCCTCTATGTCTTTTCTAATCGTTCTTAATTTAAAGACATTATTTTTGTTAGTTTGTATTCTTTTATCTTTCAAAAAATGATGAACAAAACTCTCTAAAGGATTCATAAAAGGAAACCTAAGGGATTCTACACAAACGTGGCAACCATAGCGAGAATAACTTTCTGGCTCTATTTTATAGCTGGTTTTATTTTTACGTTCTTCCGACAAATCAGTTTCGGAATAGTAATCTTTGCAAAGCTTGGTAGCAGCCAAGTGCAAATTGAGCAAATTTAATGTTCCTCTATTATCTAAATTTCTTATCTCAATATTTTGAGAAAATATAAGTGCAGGCACTAGAAACAAAATTGTGTTTTGAAGGTTTTTGAAAAGGTTTTTCATGGGTTATACCATTAATTTTTTATAACTTTTCTTGTAATCTCTCCTGTATTAGTTTGGATATTTATAAAATAAACACCTTCGTCTAGTGTGCCCAAATTTATAGTATTATCAACCAAATTAGGCTTTGCAATTAACTGACCAAAAATATTATAAACCTTAATAGCATTTATTGTTGCGTTTGATGTAAATGTGATTTTGTTTTTGAATGGGTTGGGATATAAGGTTACTGGTGTTTTCAAAAATTCATTATTACTGAGTTGTGAACAATCTAAACCACCATCAGTTATTATCCAATCATAATCGTTAATAAGAGTATTTCGAGCCGTTTCACTATTGCAATAGTTGCTATTTCCACCATCAAATTGAACATTTTGTTGAAGAGAAAGATTAGCCCATGAAATTAATGTCTCGTCATAATTTTCAGTCGAAAGAGCCGTATCTTGAAACACACTTCCCATTTCGTCAACATTACTGATATCCCAATTTTCCAAAGATTGGTCAAAGCTTTGAGCCAATCTAAACATTGCCCACATATCTGTAACATTATTAACATTCCAATTACCTAATGGTTGGTTGAAATTCTCATTTCCACTAAACATTCTTTCCATATTTGTAACTGAACTTACGTCCCAACTATCAATATTGTGATTAAATAAGCTGCCAGCAAACATAGCTTCCATTGTTGTAACGTTTACAACGTCCCAATTTTGAAGAGGTTGATCAAAAACATCTGTAGAAGAAAACATGAAATCCATATATTCTACACTACTTACATTCCATTCATTCAATTGTTGATTAAAACTTTCAGCATTGCTAAACATACCACCCATATCTGTTACATTACTTACATCCCAACTATTAAGAGGTTGATTAAAGTTATCAGCATAACGAAACATATTTAACATATTGATTACATTATTAACATTCCAATTATCAAGAGGTTGATTGAAACTTTCAGCATAACTAAACATACTTTCCATATTTGTTACATTACTTACAGCCCAAGAATTGATATTTTGATTAAAATTTTCGGCAAATCGAAACATGCTTTGCATAGTTTCTACATTACTTACGTCCCAATTGCTTAAGGATTGATTAAACACATAACCTGATGACCCTCCACCAAAAGGCGCAGGAGAAGGAGTTGAGCCAAACATTCCTCTCATATCGGTAACATTCCCTACATTCCAATTGTTTAATGGTTGATTGAAATTAATAGCATCAAAAAACATTTCTCTCATATTGGTTACGTTTCCAACATCCCAATCATTTAAAGGTTGGTTGAAGAAATTCTCTTCTAGTTCAATTAAATTAAATGGATCATTAATATCATCAAAACTAAACATGCTTCTCATATTTGTTACATTACTAACATCCCAATTATTTATATTTTGATTAAACACTGTGGCGTTAGAAAACATATATCTCATATCCGTTACACTGCTCACGTCCCAATTATCTAGAGGTTGATTAAAACCAGTAGCATAGTTAAACATATATCTCATATCGGTAATATTACTAACATCCCAATTATTTATATTTTGGTTCATTGATGATGCGCCTCTAAACATTGCTAACATACTTGGAGAATTAACTAAATTAGGTGTGTCAATTGCATTTAAGACAAGATTTGAAGCCCATTGAAAGGCTGCTGCAAATGAAACCCAAGGATTGTTTCCCCATTGATCTACAGATAATATTTTATCACTTTCATCAACATTTCCACCAATATGGATGCGAGGAAAATTTCCTTTTATTCTAATGGTGTAAGTACCTGGCGTACCATAATCATGCTGCGCATCTCCTGTAATTCCAGTATCATCAAATAATCCATCATTATTCCAATCAACATCGTAATTATAACCGTTACCATTTGTAGGAATAATAATAGTTGTTATATTAGTTTCGCTAGTGTTATCAGTTTTCCATGTAGTAACGAAATCGCTCTCTGAAATTTGAGAATGTGATTTTAAAACAAAGAATATAAGTAGAGAAAATAGTTGAAAACACTTTATAAGAGATAGTAATATGTTCTTTTTCATTGTTCTATATTTTAAAAATCATCACAATATTTCCAACCATTACTGGTTTTGGTTAGTTTAAAGTCTTTTATCCAAAATTCGGTTGGGTCTTTAGGAGATAGCACTGCAAATGGTGTGACGTTTTTGGTTTCAAACTTAACTTTTGCTTTTGCTGTATTGTTTGCCGGAAACTCACGTACTTCCAAAACCTCATCTACCACATACGTAAAGGTTTTTACTTTTGCAGACCTATCGTTAGATTCTATGATATGATCTAAAGCATCATCAGTTAATTTTATGTCGTATTCTTTAGACCCTTTTCTATAGCCTTTGGTGATTTCTCTTATCATTTTCATTTCAATAAGACCATCTTCCTTAAGCTTAATATAGTTCTGTAATAATTTGAGGTCATAATCTTGTGTACTAAATGTAGCTTTGCCTAAAGTAAGATTAGCTTGTCGTTGTTGTGGTGTTTTTTCTAAGCAATCTGATATAATGTCTTTTGCCTTAGAATTAGACAACTTGTCTGAACCACATGAATAAAGTAATAGACCTAGTAAGACTGTGCAGATGTACTTCATGGTATAAAAAATTTTTAGTTAGGCTATAAAAAATAGCATTGAGGTTAATCAAATGTAATAAGGAGCAACGGAAAGCTTTTTATCAAATGAGTTTACGCCAACAACAAATTAGTTTACGCAATAGAAAAAGTTTTTTTTATACAATTATGAGTTTTGTAATTAAAAACCAATACTTTAGAAACTTAAAACCAACCCTAATGTTTAAGAATATAGTAAAAGCCATTCTTGTAGTTTTGGCATTTTCGGTCATTCCCAAATGCCTTGCTCAACAACAGATAATTGATTCTTTAGAGCAGCAATTGGTGAACCCAACAAATAGCATGACCAAAGCAGAATTGTTTAATGAGTTGAGTTGGTATTATTCCACTTCAGATCCTCAAAAGGGATTAGAAAAAGCGCAAGAAGCTATGGCAATGGCAAATAAAGAAAATGATTCTCTACAATTGGGAGTTGCTTACGAACGTGAAGCTAGTAATTTTCAAAGTTTGGGGCAAGATAGCTTAGTTTTAAAATCTTACAAAAATGCCGAAAACATCTATAGGTCCATAAACCACAAGAAAAGATTAGCAGCACTTTCTTTTAATTTAGGCAATTTTCATTTATTTAGAGCCAATTACCAAAAGTCACTTAAATATGGTGATGTAGCCTTAAAAGTGTTTGAAAGTAACAAGGATACTGTGAAAATAGCACGAACCTATAATCAAATAGGCACTAACCATATCTATTTAGGCAATTATACCAAAGCCTTAGAGATATTTCAAAAAGGGACATTAATTTTAGAGATAAGCAATAGAAAAACATTTATATTTAATGGTGATATACAAGGTAATATTGGTTTGTTACACGAAAAGCTTTCAGATTTCAAAACTGCATTAATATTTCAGCAAAAAGCTTTGGAAATCTATAAAGCTAATAATTACAAATTTGGTATTGCAAATATTTATAATAATCTAGGGAAACTTTATGGACACCTAGATGAACCTACAAAGTCATTAGAAATGTTTAAGGCTTCTTATGACATAAAAAAAGAGTTAGGTAATAAATATCGTACTGCCAATGCATTAACAAATTTAGGTATAGCATATTCTGAAATTGGAGATTATGATAAAGCTTTAGACTTTCTCAAACGTTCAAAAAAGGCATATAAAGAATTAAAGCATCATACTAATCTTTCAACCGTAGAAAAGAATATTGGAGAAATTTATTTAGAAAAAAATGCACCTCTAAAAGCGCAGGCTAGTTTCAGTGCTGCTGTAAGTGCTGCACAAAATGCAGAAGACAAACGTGCAATATACCAAGCCAAAGAAGGATTATCCGAAGCAAATTTTGCACTTGCCAACTATAAAAGTGCTTTCACACTTCAGAAAGAAGCAATAACTCTAAAGGACAGTCTGTTATCTGATGATAAAAGAGATGAAATCGCTACACTAAAAGCCAAATACCAATACGACAAGGAAAAAGCAATTTTAGAAGCCCAATACGAAAAAGACAAAGCTATTAAACAAGCTGAAATTAAACAACAAGTTAAAAACAGAAATATTGGTATTGCTGCTGGTATTTTTACAATTATTGCTCTATTAACAGGTTTAACGCTTTACAGACGAAAGAAAGAAGCCGATTTAAATTCAAAAATTGCTAGATCACAATTACAGACGCTTAAAGCACAAATGAATCCTCATTTTGTGTTTAACACCTTAAATTCAATCAACGACTTTGTGGTAAAGAATGATAAAGATAAAGCCAGCCAGTATTTAGTGAGTTTTTCAGAAATGATGAGACGTATTTTGGAAGATACCAATGCAGACGAAGTAACACTAAGCGAAGAGGTTAATTTCCTAGAAACGTATTTAAAATTAGAACAACAACGCCTTAACCATGCCTTTGACTTTAAAATTAATTTAGAACCTATTTTAGAGCCAGATGATGTACTTATTCCACCTGCTTTAATTCAACCTTTTGTTGAAAACAGTATATGGCATGGATTCAATGGTATAAAAGATAAAGGTCAACTAGATATTTCATTTTCAAAATTACAGAACCTACTCATTTGTACTATTGAAGACAATGGTAATGGATTGGCTTTAATAGATTATAACGACCAAAATAAAAAAGGTTTCGGTACCAAAAGTGTTCAAGAACGCTTAGATCTGCTCAATAAACAAAAAGGTACTAATGCCAAAGTAGAAATTATAAATAAAGATAAAGGTGTAAAGATAGTTATTTACTTACCTTTTTTAAAGGAAGCGTAACTTATGATAAAAACATTGATAATTGAAGATGAGCAACATGCCATTGATGCTGTTAAAACACAGTTAAACACTTATAAGGATTACAAAATAAGTGGCATCGCAAAAACTATGGAACAAGCCGTAGTATTAACCAAAACCATAAAACCAGATTTGGTGTTTTTGGATATTAAGTTGGGTGAAAAAACAGGTTTCGACTATCTTAATGCTTTTCTTCCAAATATAAATTTTGAAGTCATTTTTACAACTGCTTATAACGAATATGCTGTAAAAGCCTTTGATTATAGCGCATTACACTATATACTAAAACCTATTAATTCTGAAAAATTTAGGGAAGCCTTATCCAGAATGAGTTCTAAAACAAACAAAGAAGAACGCTTAAAACAATTTCAAAGCCTTGAGCATAATATTAAAGTTACAAATGGCTACAAGTGGATACATATTGCTACTATAGAGAAAAAGTACAGAGTCTATTCTAAAGACATTCTTTTTATTGAGTCCGACAGTAATTATGCGCATATTTACTTAATGGATAAAACAAAAATAACGACGTCTAAAACATTAAAATATTACACCAAATTATTGGAAGGCAGTCATTTTTATAAAGTTCATAAGTCTTATTTGGTTAATACAAAACAATTAAAAACTTATAACAGAAAAACAGGAGAATTGATTATGGAAGATGGCACTCTAATTTCTGTTGCGCTTAGAAGACGAAAAGAATTTACAGATTTGTTTTTTGGTAGAAATTAAAAAAGCATCGTTTTCAATTGAAAGCGATGCTTTTTTATAAGATTCCTTTTTTCAAAGGAATTTAACTACCCTTCACAACTAGTACATTCCTTTTTCTGCTTAAACTTCTGTGCAGCATTCATACTATGTTGGTAGTACAATGATTTTACACCAAGTTGCCAAGCTGTAACATAAAGCTTATTAATATCTTTAACTGGCATATCTGGATGCACCATTATGTTTAAGGATTGCGCTTGATCTATATGATTTTGTCTGTTTGCCGCCTGATAAATAATGGTCATTTGGTCAATTTCAGAATAGGTTTTAAACACATCCTTTTCATGATCTGTTAAGCCTTCTAAATGCTGTACAGAACCATCATAATCACGAATGCTTTTCCAAATTTCATTTGTATTCATTCCTTTTTCCTCTAATAATTCGAGTAAATAAGGGTTTTTAATCGTTGTTTTTATTTTTGCAATATCTTTAACATAACTGTTAGACCAAATTGGCTCAATACCTTGTGATACTTGTCCTAAAATAAAAGCAGAAGATGTTGTTGGTGCAACAGCATTCATAGTTGTATTACGTCTTCCGTATCCTTTTAATACTTCTGGCTCACCAAATAATGTTGCTAATTCTTCTGATGCCTTAAGTGATTTTTCTTTAATTGTTTTAAATATTTCACTATTAAGATTAAATGCTTCTGCACTATCAAAAGGTAACATTTTAGATTGTAATAATGAGTGCCACCCTAAAGCTCCCATACCTAAAGCTCTATTTTCTTTAGCGAAATTATAGGCTTTCTCCATAAACATGAAGGTTTGTCTATCATCTCTATCTGGAGAGTCTCTATAAACTTCTAACTTCGTTACAAATTCTTCTAATACTGCATCTAAGAAATAAACCATTGTTTCAACAGCATCTGTATCTTTCCACTTATCATAGTGTAATAAATTTACTGAAGACAATACGCATACAAAAGACCATCTATCGTTTGTAGGCAACATAATTTCTGAACATAAATTACTTGCGTAGATTTCATGATTTTTATCTTTATATACGTCTGGCGCAGTATTGTTAGCATTATCTTTAAAGAAAATATAAGGATATCCTATTTCACCTCTACGTTGTAAAACTTTTGCCCAAATTGCTCTTTTATCAGCATCACCATCAATCATATCTTGCATCCACTCATTACCAACAGTAACACCATGTGTAAGTTCTTGGATTGGATTTCCTTCAGTTCCTATTTCTAAAAACTCATGAATATCATTGTGCTCAATTGGTAAGTATGGAGAAAAACGACCTCTACGCACAGAACCTTGACTTACTACATCGACCATTTTTTCAAAGAGTTGCATTATATGAACAGCTCCAGAAGATTCTCCGTTATTTTTTACTGGTGCTCCTCTATGACGAAGTTTACCGAAATAACCCGAAGTTCCTCCACCTAACTTAGACATCATTCCTACTTCCGATTGTGTATAAAGGATATCTCCCATATCATCAGAAATATGTGAACCAAAACAACTAATTGGTAAGCCTCGCTTTTTACCAAAATTAGACCAAACAGGTGAAGCTAATGAATAATAACCTTCTGCCATATAGCCATAAAACTTATCTGCAAAACCATCAATCTTTAAGATTTTCTCAGCATTATCAGCAATTTCTCTTATGCGCTCTTCTGGTGTTGTATCATCAGTAAGGTAACCAGATGCTAAAAATTGACGACTATTTTCTGTTAACCATTTTATTTCTGGTTCAGATTTGGCTTCTTTTATGGCTTCTTTTCTAGCTTTTATTAATTCATCATGACTAGATGTTTTTGTGGTTGTTTCTTGGTTTACTTTGTTGTCGAGGTCTAGGTTTGTGTTGCTCATAGTTTAAAATAGGTCTTCGCTAGTTATACTTTTGGTTCTTTTGCTATAGTTTATAGAACGTTTCACGAAAAAATCGCCGTGTTTTGTTCCAATAATTTCGTCGTCAAACCATTCAGTTTGCGCTAATAAAGCTTCATTTACATCAAATACTTTTTCGATACCAATACTTTCTAATGAATTATTGAATCTGTTCTTTATAAATTCATTTATCACATTTTTAGGAAGGAAATCTAGTTCGCCAGCTTCAAAAATCCAATCCACAAGTTTACTTTCAGATATAAATGCTTCTCTACATAATTCTCTAACTAACTCATTGTGTTCTGCATCGAACCATGTTGGGTTTTCAGCTTTTATGATTCTGATAATATCAATACCAAAATCGCCATGAATTTGCTCTTCTTTCGACGTTGCTTCAACAACATTAGAAACACCTTTAAGCATGTTTTTATGCTTATTAAAAGCCATAATTATTAAAAATTGAGAGAATAAAGACACGTGTTCTATAAAAAGAGAGAATAATAAAATAGACTCTGCATATTCCTTGTTGTCTTCACTTTTTGCATTCTTTAAAGCCGTTTCTAAATAATGAACACGTCGCATTATTACTGGCTTCTTCTTTAGGTGTTTAAATTCATTATTAAGACCTAAAATTTCTAGTAAATGAGAATACGCATCGTGGTGACGCACTTCACTTTCTGCAAAAGTTGCTCCAACAGCACCAATTTCTGGTTTTGGCATTTTATTATAAATCTCGCCCCAAAAAGATTTCACTGCAACTTCAATTTGTGAAATGGCAAGCATTGTATTTTTAATAGCGTTTTGCTCTACAACTGTCAATCTTGTTTTAAAATCTTGAATATCGCTTGTGAAATTAAATTCAGAATGAATCCAATACGAATGTCTAATCGCATCTACATAGTCGTTAAGCTCAGGGTATTCGTAAGGCTTTAAGTTGATGCGTTTTTCAAAAATATTTGTTTTTCTATTTCTTGTTTGCTCATCTCTATATAAGATATAAGCTTTTGCAACGTTTGGAAAAGCACTTCCCATTAATTTCTCTTCTACAAGATCTTGTACTTCTTCTACGGTAGGTAAATAATTATGATCTGTTGCTTTTCTTTCTAATAAGGTTTGTAAAACATTTACAGAAATTAAATTCGCATCTTCTTTAGTCCCATTTCCAACAGAAAGCATTGCTTTTTCTATGGCATTAGAAATTTTATTTAAAACAAACGGACTTGTTTCGTAATCTCTTTTTATAATCTGTGTAATCTCCATAGTTATTTTAATTTAAGGGCTAAAAAGTCATTAGACTGCTGAGGGAGCATTCTAAATCTTATCAGTAATTCCGTAAAATGTGTTATAATTTTTTCCTTATAGAAGGAATAAATGAGGCGAAATTTTCAAAATTTGAATCTTCAATACTTTTATTAATCAAAAAAAAATGAAAAATCTATTTCAGTTTGCCGTCAACAAAGATTGACAATTGTCGGTTAAGATAAAAGCATATTTTATAAACATTGTCAACAAGTTTTTAACAAAGTGGTTTAAGGTCAGAAAAAATGGAAGATTATTAAAACTTAGCGTAATTAATTGATTTTCAATGTTTTATGAATAAAAAATATCGAAATAAAATGTAGGTTTTATCGTATAAAAATTAAGGTTAGCAAGCGATTTTATTGAGGATTTTTTATCAAAATTAGGCAACAAAAAAGAGCGTTTAGATAACGCTCTTTTTTCCCTAATAACTAACTAAAATTAATAATAACCAATTTTAAAATTTGATTATTATAAATTAACACTGAAATGAAAAGTCAGAATTATAATAAAATCTGATTTTTGCTGATTAATAGCATTTAACCAAAAAGCAAACCCCCAATTTGCCGTAATTTTTGATTATTTTCATTACTCAAATATCACTATAAAATGCTCTACTTCATCGTTGTAATGTATAATTGGTAAAAAAAAGTGTATAAATGGAAATAGAATTTTTCTTATAAAGTTTTTAGCATACTATACATAAAACTGTGCATTGCACACATAATTATATGCAAAATATTTTATATATGTATATCTTTAGATTCAATAATTTATAAGCATGTTAAAAGCAGTAATTGTAGATGATGAGCCAAAAGCCATTGAAAGTTTAATTTGGGAGCTTAGCAACTTTAACCAAGAGGTTGAGGTTATGTCCTCATTTTCTAATCCTGATGAAGCTTTAACCTATTTAGATTCTCACACACCAGATTGCCTATTCTTAGACGTGCAAATGCCAACTATTGGTGGCTTTCAATTTTTAGAACAATTAAAAAATACAAATTTTGCTGTTGTGATTACCACAGCTTATGATGAGTATGCTATAAAAGCTTTAAAACATGATGCTATAGATTACCTTTTAAAACCCATAGATTCTGATGATTTAAGAGCCTGCATTTCTAGAATTAAAAAGTACAGCGATCGCAACGTTAGCTCTTTGAAGTTAGAACGCATGCTCACCACTTTTAATTCTCAATTTGATAAAAAAAAGATTACGATTAATACAGACGGAAAACTACTCTTTTTAGATGTTGATGACATTGTTTATATAGAATCTGACGGAAATTATAGCACATTATTTTTACAAAATCAAAAAAAAATAGTGCTTACTAAGAAACTGAAAGAAGTTAATGCTATGTTACCAGAACATTATTTTTTTAGAATTCACAATTCTTATATTATTAATCTCAATAAAATACAAGCCTTTATAAAAAATGAAGGTTATGTTATAATGAACAGTGGTCAGAAAATCCCAGTGGCAAGACAACGAAAATCAGATTTTTTAGAAAAATTTTAGATCATGAAATATTTTCTATCACATAATTTACTAGGTATTTACTTGGTCTTTTTCTTTTTTATTTCTAATAGTTCTGCACAACAAACTAGTTTTGAAAACACGCTAAACTACATTAAAGAGCATAAACCTACACAACACGCTATAATGGATTCCGTTTTAAAACCTTTTGAACGCGATAGTGTAAAAATGAAACGTTTACTTAATGTGTCTAAAGGAATTTCTTATTTTGAAGGCTCCAGTTACGCCCTTAATGCATTAGGTGTCATAAAGAGAAATATTTCTGACTATGATGCCTCAATAAAACTTCATCAAGAAGCAAAACAATATGCGGAAAAAGCTAAAAATGATGAGTTTAATATTATCAGTTTAAACATGATTGGTGTTGCCTACAGACGTATGGATATTGTTAAACCAGCACTAGATTATCACACTGAAGCTTTAAAAATTGCATATTCGGTTATTGATCCATCAGAAACAATTACCTATAATATTGCCGTTTCTCAAAATAGCATTGGTAATATTTATTTAGCTTTAAAACAATATGATTTGGCTATCCTCCAATTTAATAAGTCACTTAAAATTGAGAAAAAAACCGATAATAAATTAGGTCTCGCCATTAACTACCATAATATTGGTTATGCTGAAGAAGCTAAAGGAAATTTAAGCAAAGCTTTATCTAACTATGAGATATCATTGGATTATAACAATTTAATTGACTCAGAAATTGGTCGTGTTATTTGTTATAATAGTATTGGAGGCATTTACCTTAAACAAGAAAAATATGAGGATGCAGAACCTATTATTAAAGAAGCATTAGAAAAAGCATTAGACCTAGACGATCAGTTTTATATTACATCGTCGTATCTCAACCTTGGGGAATTGGAACTAGAAATGAACCAACTAGTTTCAGCGGAAAAAAACTTAAAAAAAGCCCTCAATATTGCACATTCTTACAATCTAAAATCCTCTATTGCCGAGTCTAGTAAATTACTGTCTGAAATTAACCAGAAGAATAACAAATTTAAAGCCGCATTAGCGTATTATCAAGAAGCCGTAGAAATAGAAAACACCATTTTAACAGACCAAAACCTTCAATATGTTAATGATATTGCCATAGAATATGAAAATGAAAATAAGAACAACCAAATAAAAGCCTTAGCTCTAGAAAACGAAACTGTGCGTTTACGGTTAGAACGCAACAAAAACATTTTACTTTACACATCCTTACTTCTTGCCATTTTAGGTATAACGCTGTTTATTATGAATAGAACAAAAGCCTTAAAACGAGACAAACATATTTTAACCTTAGAACAAGATATGTTGCGAAGCCAAATGAATCCGCATTTTATCTTCAATTCGTTAAACTCTATTAAACTTTACATTATTAATAATGATAAGACCAATGCGGTTTATTATCTCAATAAGTTTTCCAAATTAATCCGCAAGATTTTAATGGCTTCAAAAGAAAAAGAAACATCACTTAATGATGAGCTTGAAACTATGAAATTGTATATGAATATTGAAAACATTCGTTTTTCTAACGAAATAGATTTTAACGTTAATGTAGATTCTTCAATAAATACCGAAGTGACCAAAATTCCATCCATGGTGCTTCAACCTTTTTTAGAAAATTCGCTTTGGCATGGTTTATCATCAAAAGCTGAAAATAAAAAAATAGACCTCAACGTTAGTAAAAAATCATCTAATTATATTACTGTTGAAATTATAGACAATGGTATTGGTAGAATTGCTTCGCGAAAAATAAACGATCAAAAGAAATTAAAGCGAAATTCAGTTGGTATAGATATTACTAAAGCACGTTTGGCTAATTTTTCAAAATCATTTCCTAATTCTTACTCTTTAGAAATTGAAGACTTGTACAATAATGAAACACCTATTGGCACAAAGGTTACTTTACAAATTCCTACCAACAAATTAAATACAACTGTTTAGTTACCAAAAGCGCTCATCATTGAGCCATACTTAGTTGTATCTATTGAGAAGTCTGTTTTTATTTAAGCCATTTAAATTCAGATTTTAATCCTATTGAAGTACAACCTTCTTATTTATAATTCGTCCTTCTAAAGTAATTTTTAGCAGATAAATTCCTGCAGATTGATTTGATAAATCTATTGTATTTGTGTTTTTAATTGTTTTAATTTTTCTACCTAAAATAGAGAATGCCTCAATTTTTTCAATTTGAAAATTTGTTTTAATATTAATAATTCCATCCGTTGGGTTTGGATAAATGCTGAGCTTAGAATCAAATTCTTCCTTATTGATACCTAATGCTGCTGGTTGTGGAATATACTCTGTTGCCAAATCATTATCTATAAGTTTAAACGTATTTAGAGAAGCATGTGTCCAAACACTACCTTCGCTATCTATTGTTAATGCAGCTGGTCTATAATGATCAAGAGAAGGTAAAATAGTGTTATTCGCTTCAATATCTATATTTGTAAGTGTTGGGTTTGCAACTGTAGGATTCTCAATAGTAGTAATAGATGCATTATCATTATTAAGCAAATAGGCTTTTCCGTTAGTATCTACTACGATATCGTACAGTCTGTATATTTCGGGATAGTCTGCCGCCATAAAATCATAAAACACGCCATTTTCTTGATAAACAGCTCCTAAAGTTCCTATAAACCAAACACCACCATTTGGCGCTGAAACCACCTTGCGCAAGGTGCTTAAACTTACATCTGGAACCTCAGCATCATAGGTTGTGGTTGTTAAAGTTTGAGTATCGAACTTTTTAATAATTAAACTCCCACTATTATTTTGCATAAACCAAGCATTTCCATCATCATCTACTGCAAAATTAAAAACATATTGATACCAATCTTCATCTAAATTATATGTATGTATCAATACATCATTTTTGTAAGCATCAATTTTTTTGTTTCCGCGATCAAAAATCCAAATTTGATCTAAAACACGCTCCATATCATTGGCTTCATTAGTGTTTACTTGAATAGAATTAGTATTCGGAAAATCTATTTTTCGTAATTCATGTGGGTTTCCGCCTTTTACAATGGCTTTATTATCAACATCTATTGCAGCAGCGAAGAAGTACCCTAAATTTTCAATTAGAATAGATTGGTGATTATCATCTGCATCTCTGTGTACTACAATGTCATCAGGAGCATTAAACCACCAAACACCACCATTTGCGTCTGGTAGGCAATTGGTGAATCTATAATTCATTCTTTGGGATAGATTCCCTAATTCATTATCATTACGTCCAGACCACACATCATCATCATTAATAATCACTTCAAAATTATTATTTGAACCACTAGAAAAATCAGTTGTTGTAAAATAGAATTTATTGTTTCTAAAATAAATATTATTTGGATTATAGGTTATTGGAACTCCCAAAACTGTTAAATCTGTTGACGGAAGCAAAGTCCAGTTAGGTGTATTGCCAGCAAACGTTAATTTTACTAAACCACTATTATTGATGCTAGTTGCCCAAATTAGACCTGTTTCATCTAAGGCAAGTTTATCAAATCTAATATTGATTGCAGCATTATCCGGTCTTGGTGTTTGATATAAATCGTAGGTTTCATTTGTTATATTAAACTTTACGATACCTCCATCATTTGTTCCACTATTTGCCATCCACAAATCGTTATTTGCATCAAATTGTAAATCGTTAACACGATCAAACGGTAAACTAGGTGTTGTTGTGCTGTCGTAATGTGTTACAGGTACCGAATTCATATAATCTGAAACATCTATTTTATAAAGTCCTTGACTGTTCCCTAAATAAATATGGTCGTCGTTATAAATTAAGTTTATAGAATTACCTCCAATACCTATAAACCCTAAACTTGCAATTTCTGTAAGCGTACTAGTTGCACTATTATAAGCAAAAAGATAGGTCGTGCTTCCGCTAGTAGCAAATGCCCATGTTAAACCTCTATCTGTATCATATACCAATTGCTGTGGATATTTATTATTAGGGAAATTTACAGCAGTAAAGGTTTTTAAATTGCGGTCGTAAACATTAAAAAGGTATCCAGCATTAGTGGCTTGTATAATAACTTTACCATCTGGTAATACCAATCCTGTATTTATGGTTGGCAAATAGGTACTTCCCCATAAAGGAACAGCAATATTTGGTATATTCTCCCAAGTAGCATCTGTTTTTCTAATAGATAAGCCGTTACCAGTTACATAGAATTCATCTTCGTTAAAATGATTTGACAACATACGGTTTGCTCGCCTATCGTTTAAGCCATAACTACGCTCTACAACACCTAAGTTATTTGCTCTATCGCAAAAAGTGAGTTTACCATCTGCTTCTGGTATGGTATTACCGCACTCATTCGGGTAAAATGAGAGTTTTGTTCCTGTTGTAAAAGCTTCGGCTTTTGTTATTTGTCCATAGCTTAGCATATTCATGCAAAAAAAATATAGTATAAATTTCGTTTTCATAATTACTGTAGTTTAGTGACTTCTATTTTATAAGTATTATTGAAGTGATTTGGAATAGGTTGTAAATCATTGGCAGCAACTCTTGACTGCACAAAGTCAGAATGTAACTCAATAAAATACGTTCCTGGATTGAGTACTTGTGTCGATGTTATTTTTGAGAGTCTTCCATTGTTATTTGATGTTTCAGGACTTATCCATTCAAAATCAACAACTTCAGTAGAACCATCTGGATTAAAGATCCGCATTGTAATTCGCATATCATTAGGCATATCTAATACTTCTGCTTCAATAACGCTTGCCTCATTCAACTCAACTTTATACCAATCATAGGTTTGGTCATCAAATGCACCTACTCCATAATCAATATGACCAGCGATGGCGTAAGCTTCAATGGTTTCATCAAAGAGAATTTTTTTAGCTTGTGATTGCGTGTCATTGTTTTCAAAACAATCTATACGACTAAAAAATTCCCATTCCAGAGTATAATCTACAGGATAATTAGCAGCATTAAAAAAAGGAAAAACTTCTAAAGAATAAGACATTCCTGGATGAACTGAAAAATAAGCTTCCCTTACGAGTTCATTATTTGTGGTAGCCGAAGATCCTGAGACCATAGCACCTCCTACGTCCAATTCATTGTCTATGGTTAGCCAAGGTCTTAAATCTGGATCACTTTGTGACAAAAGCACTTTTACATAACCACCTCCCAAATCAGCAGGTATGACTATTTCATCAATATAACGATCTCGTTCGTTGGCCTCAGACCAGGTTCCATTAATAATAGCTCCAGCATCAGTTGCCGTATAAGGTACACATTCATTAACCTCTAAAATGGGAATTGGAACAACTGTATCATCATCGCTACTACACGATGTAACAAAAGCTAAAAGCATGATAAATAATATACATTCGATTTTCATAATTGTTGATTTCATAATTGTTGTTTTAAAGTTTGTTTGATTTATAATTTGTTTACTGTTTATAGAAGAGGGTTCTTAATAGGCTCGCTTCTGTGGATAAAAAAATTTAATTTTTATTGTTTTCATAATTTTAGTTTTATTTGTTAATAGCGTTGTAATTATTTTCTTATTAGTATCTTGTTTTTTAAAAGGTAAACATGCTTGTTCATTTTTTTTATTTTTAATTTGTATGTTTACTTTAAAAAAAAACCTACACTAATATGACAGACAACGCTGTTATTAATGCCTTAAAAAATAGAGACCAAAATGCTCTTAAACAGATCTATACTAATAATAGATTGGCTTTTATTGGGTTTGCAAAAAAATATCCGTTGGATGAAGCGGCAGTAACAGACATTTACCAAGATGCCATAATAGCTTTACGGGAAAATGCTATTAACGGTAAACTAGATGATTTAAAAAGTGAGTTAAAAACGTATTTGTTTAGTATTGGAAAATACATGATTTATAAAGCACTAAAACAACAGCAAAAACTATATTCTATAAATGAAGATGTAAAGATTGATAGCTTAGAAAATGAAACTGATTTTTCAATTGATTTGGTTGAAAACTTAACAAGTGAACAACAACAATTACAAGCTGCTTTTAAAACATTAGGACAAAAATGTAAAGACGTATTAACCTTGTTTTATTACAGAGGTTTTGACCTAGAAGACATAATGAATGAATTAAATTACACAAATAAAGATGTAGTAAAAAGCCAAAAATCGCGATGCCTTAAATCCTTAAAATTGTTGATTTTTAAACCTTAATTATGAATAAAGAACACCTCATAGAACAGTATTTTTCTAAATCGCTTTCCCAAGAAGCTCGGAAAGAATTTAACCATTTAATAATAACAGATCCTGAGTTTGCTACAGAAGCTGAATTTCAAAACAACTTAAAAATTGCGATTAAAAAAGAAGAGCAAAACGCTCTAAAAAAAGAACTACAAAATTTTGAAGCTGAAGAAAACACAACATCTTTTAACTTTAAAAAATGGTTTATAGCTGCAAGTATTATATCCCTTTTAGCCATTCCTAGTTTTTGGTATTTTAATAACACTATTGATACACAAGAACTCTATGTCGAAAATTTTGAACCTTATAGAAATGTAGTGCAACCTATTGTAAGAGGAGAAACTTCTGATGATATAAAAACAAAAGCGTTTACCGCTTACGAAACAAAAAACTATTCAGAAGCGATTCAATATTTTGATGAATTACTTCAACAAAACCATGATAAAACTATTGCATTCTATAAAGCTAATGCTTTATTAAAACTCAATAAAACAGAAGCCGCAGTCGCTATTTTTAAAACCAATTTAAAAAGTACAGATAGCCTAGATGCTAAAAACAATTGGTATCTCGCTTTAGGGTATTTAAAATTAGATGATTCTGAAAAGGCAATAGAACAGTTAAAAATTGTCTGCTCAAATCCTTTAAGCGATTATAAAAAAGAAGCCGCAAAGAATTTACTAAAGCAACTTGAATAAACAAATAGTTTCATTAAAAAAACATTATCTCTTTAATATGAAGTTAAGACTACTACTCTTATTTTGTATTAATTTTTTCTCATGCTTTGTAATCGCTCAAGAAATAAACACAAATATTGAAACAAAAGAAAAGAAAGCGGACTCTTTGTTTTATAGTTTAAGGTCTAGACAACCTTCCTATAAAAATTACACTGAAGGATTAAAACTACGGAACGACGTTTTAAATTACTATTCTGATACGACCTCAATGGCTTATAAAAAAGCTCTAGCTAAAAAATATGCTTCAAAAGCAGTCTATTTAGGATATAAAAGTGTCTATGATTCGGCAATTATTTATTCTAAAAAAGCCCTTAACATCATTGAAAAACTAAAAAGCAAAGACCTTTATTTTAAAGGGAATGTGTACTTACATTTATATGAACAAACCGCTTATAATGGCGATTGGAAAGAAGCTTATAATCTTTCCAAACAAACGCGCAACATACTATTAGACACATTAGTAAACGACCATGAACTCATAGCAGATGTAGAATTTGATATTGGTTATGCAGCAAATGCTATTGGAGATTATGACACCGGACTTAAACAATATGTTATTGCAAAGGATAAGTACATCTCTTCTATTGGTGAAAACAATTATGAGGTTGCAAATAAGTATCTGCATTTAGCAATAGTATACTCTAGAATAGGAAATTATAAAAAAGAAATAACTAGTTATAAAAATGCAGCCAGAATACTTGAAACTATAAATTATGAAGACAAAAGTTACCTTAGTATAGCTTACGGGTCTTTATTTACATGCTATTTGCAAAGTGGAAATTTTGATATTGCCGAACACTATTTAATAAAAGTAGAAAAATTAATTGCAAATAAAAATGATGATAAATGGTTTAATGAAACATTTTTAGGCAGAACAAAAATAGGAATGTGGAGGCATTATGCAGATTTATATTTGGCAAAAGCAGATACAACTAAAGCCATACTATATAATACAAAAACCTTAAGTTTTATTGAGGATTATGACATAAACGACAAACGCAATAATCCCAATAACGTTCCTTATATAAAAGATTGGTTTAAAGACACCAAAATTCGAGCTTTGCGTTTTAATGCATCTTTAATTAAAGAAACAAATCCTGAAAAAGCAAAAGAGATACACGAAACTATTCTTTTTAAATACAAGGAAAAAGGGCTCTCAAAATATGCACAACCAGACAGACTTCAATTAGCAAATTTATATATAGATAAGAATGCTTTTGAAAAGGCAAATACCATTTTAGAAGAAGGTGTTGTAATAGGAATTGAAACCAAAAACGATTACGAACTTATTCAGTTTTTCGCAAAACAAGCAAACCTGTACAAGCAACAAAATAATATTGAAAAAATGCATTCAAAATACCAACAGGTATTTAAAAAATTGCAAATAGATTCTACACAAAATACAATACTCAAAGTATTAAAATATAACGATTTAAAACCCTTAGGAAATACAAACATAATTGGTATAATACTAAATGCTAGCATAAATTATTACAGCGCATATTCTAATACTAAATCTATAGATTATTTAAAAATAGCACATCAATTAAACATAATAACCTCTGAGATGTACACTGATTATTATAATATTTCGGGCTATTCAGATAAAACACACCATACTTTAGAAAAAATAAATGAAAGCTTACTTAACACAGCATTCTTATTGAAAGATGAGGCTATAAATAACGATGTGCTTCAAAAAATTGAAGAATCTCATTCTAAAATAAGTTGGAAAAAGTTTTTAAACAGCAATCAACGGAAACATATTAATATTCCAGATTCTATACTAGATAAAGAACAGCATATAAAAGCTAACTTACATTTTTATAAAAAGAAACTATTTCTTTCTAATGAAAGCGACAATGAAAAGAATATGTTATGGAAAGAGAAGCTATTCAATTTACAAAAAGAATTAAACACATTAACAGATTGGTATCAAAAAAATTACAGCTCTTATTTTAATCAGACTCAAAAAATATTTGATTTAAAACAATTAAAATCAAAGCTTAAAAAGAGACAAAAAATATTCAAATATATTTTTACAGAGCATAGTGTTTACCTTTTTACTATTTCTAAAAATGACACACAATTATATTTATTAGGTGATAAAAATGATTTATTAAACACCATAAAACCTTTACTTAAATCGCTTACAAATTATAATTCTACTCAATATAAAAAATTAGCTAAAGACACTTATAAGGTATTACTACCTTCTAGAATCATAGATAATACGCGAAGAAAAGAGTTAATTTTTATTCTTGATGATATTTTACATTATTTACCTCTAGAAGTTTTAATAGATAATGACAATACATATTTAGTTGAAAAATATGCTATTAGTTATACACCATCTTTACTACTATGGAATGAACAAAGCCAAGTTAAAAAAGCTAAAAAACCTAAAATTGGAATATTTGCTCCAACGTATAAAAAGCAACCGAATAATAATCCTGAGCGTAATGAAGATGTTGCACTTTTAGGAGCAAATAATGAAGCCCTTCAAATTGCAAAACTATTTAACTCTGATGTCTTTACTGGAGACAACGCCATTAAACAAGAATTCATTAAAAAGGCTGAAGACTATTCTATCCTCCATTTAGCAATGCACTCAACTATAAACAATACAAATTCTGAGTTTTCAAACCTTGCGTTTACATCTTCAACTGAAGACAATAAATTATTTATTTCCGAACTTTACACCATGTCATTTAAAGCAGATTTAGCGGTTTTAAGTGCTTGCAATACCGCTATTGGGAATGAACAAAAAGGAGAAGGTCTTGTTAATGTATCAAGAGCTTTTACCTATGCAGGAGTGCCAAGCACAGTTACTAGTTTATGGAAAGTTCCAGATTTAGAAACGGAACAAATAATGGTTAATTTTTATAAACATCTCAAAGAAGGAATGTCTAAAAATGAAGCTTTACAATTGGCAAAATTAGATTATTTATCGTCAAAAAAAGACGGCTCATTAATACATCCATATTATTGGGCTGGTTTCGTAGTCTCTGGAGATATTTCTCCTATTATTAGCACTTCTACTTATGGGAAATATATTTTTGGAATCTTACTTTTTCTTCTTCTTTTAGGAGTTTACTTTTTTCAAAAAAGGAAAAAAGATAATATATGTGATGAAAATTGAAATTATTTAAAGAGACAAAATTATTTCATCTTCTCTGCTACCTTCTCCAACTCTGCATACCAATCTTCTCCAAACTTTCTAATCAAAGCTTCTTTTACAAATTTGTAAACAGGTACTTGTAATTCATAAGAATAGAGTATAACAAGTACCCGTATTTTGTTTTAAAACCTAAGTTCGACCTAAGATTGTTTTGCTTGTATAAAATAATAGTGGTTTTATCAATCGCAAGACAAATTAATTATTTCAGCGAAGCTTGGATTAAATGCATTATTATTTGCGATGTAAGTGCCTGTAAAACCGTCTGAAACCATTACAGGTCTTATGCCACAAAAATCGGTTAATAAAGGATTATCTTCAATTGTTATATCACCACCAAGGCTTATGATATTATTTAAGCCATCAAGACTCTCCATGAAACCGTTCATTTCTATTATAGCTGTACCACCTAAAGTTTCTAAGCCAATTAAACCACTTAGATTGGTAAGACTTGGGTTTTCTTCTATAATTAGTCCACCAGATTGGATAGCTTATAAATTGGCTATTCCCTGTAGCGTAGCCAGTTGATTGTTATAATGTATGGTTAATCCTTTTACAGATGTTAGCGTACTTAGTGCATTTAAGCTTGTTATTGAATTATTGGGTGAATTTAAGGTGCCAATAACGATTACCTCGTTAAAAACTGTTTTTCCAAGAGCCCCAAAAGCATTTAATTTTTCTTGAGAATCTAAAAATATCGTTTCATTATCTGGAAACGTGAATTGCTCATTATCATTATTGTCGTCGCTTGAGCATGCTGTTAGAAATAGCATTGCAACTATGATACTACTGTAAATTTCTTTTTTAATTGTTTTCATGTGTTTTTATTTATTGTTTTTTATTGGTCATCCCGATAATTATCGGGACTATTCGCTATTAATCATTCCCTTGGGAGATTATGCTTTTAACATGCTCGTTTCATAATTTCTAATTGTTTGAATTATTTTATAGACATTAGTATTGTATTATTTTTAGATATATAAAACTATCTATGCTCTCGCTTCCAATATTAAATTAAAAGGTGTTTCTGTGGCGCGTTTAAACTTTGAGAAACCGCCTTTAGTAATCACATCTTTTAGCTTTTTCTCTCCAGCTTGTGCACCTAAAGCCATTCCTACTTCTTGGTTTAAAGAACATGGTGTACAAAGCATAGTTGAAAAGGCATAAAATGCTCTACCAACTGGGTTTAAGTTTTCTTCTAAAGTATCTTTTGCATAAGGCTCTACAACCATACAGGTACCATCTGGTTTTAAAGCTGCTTTTGCATGAGCGCAAGCACCAACTGGATCTCCCATATCGTGTAGGCAATCGAAAAACGTAATAAAATCGTAATCTTTGCCTGGGAAATCTTTAGCTGTTGAGACTTGAAATGAGACATTAGTTACACCTGCATCCTTTGCTCTTTCTTTGGCTTGTTCTATAGATGCTGCATGAAAATCGAATCCAATAAAAGAAGATTTCGGAAATGCTTTTGCCATAATAATTGTAGATGCTGCATGTCCACAGCCTATATCTGCGACTTTTGCACCTTTTTCTAATTTTTCAACCACACCTTCCATAGATGGAATCCAACTAGAAATAAGATTGCCTTCGTAGGATGGACTAAAGAACTTTTCTGTTCCACAGAATAAACAAGAGTTATGATCTCCCCAAGACACACCTTCGCCTGTTTTAAATGCCTTTTCTATTTTAGGTTCATCGTGATATACTGAAGAGATAGCATAAAAAGCACCAGTCATAAAAACAGGACTTTTTCTATTTCCAAAAACCATAGATTGCTCTGGTGTCATAAAAAACTTTTCACTAGAGGCTTCATATTCTATATAACCTGAAGCGGCTTGTGCAGACAACCATTCTCTAACGTAGCGTTCTGCGGTATTTGTTTTTTCTGCTAACTCATGCGATGTTAAATGACCACATTCTGTTAATGTAGTAAACAATCCAAGTTTATCTCCAATTGTTATTAATGGTCCATTGGCTGCTGCTCCCATTTCGGTTACTACTTTGCCTAATAAGTCGTGCAATTTGTTTTCGTTTAGTTCCATGATTTTTAAATTTATTAATTAATAGCTTTTTATTTGATGGTAATTTTAAAATAGAATTGATATAATTTTTATGCAGTTATTTAAAATAGTTATCTCGAAAATCCAGCACTTTTTGTGCTTTATTTTTTATGTATTCGTCTTCGTTATTCAATAATTTTTTTAAATAATTTGAAACGTTTTTATTATTAATAAGAGACAATGCCGCAATGGCTTCAGTTTTAACATCTCTAGAAACCAAAGCATTATTGATCAATAATTTAATACGCGGAAAAACTAAATACGATCCTGTATTACCTAAGATTAACAACTGCTGAATAGTGTCTTTTTCTGATGTTATATTTTCTAAAATGTAATGTGTGAGCTTGTTAGATTTTAAAGTATCTATCTGTCTTAATTTATTTGCCATTCCGCCTAAAGCCAATTGTGCCGTAGATGCTGTAAAATAATTTTGAGGCACTTTGGCGCTAAAGGCTATAGATTTTATGACTTCGATTGCCTTATCTGTTGGATGTTTTGTTGTTGTTAACACTGGTATTAATCTTCCTAAAAGTTCCTCGTTATCTCTATTTTTTTCGATAATCATTGCCAAAGCATCTATAGCGTTTGGTGTTTCGGTTATGGATAAAGCTTTGCTAAAAACCATATAAATCTCAGAGGTTATCAATTCACTTTTAAGTAGAGAAACAGCCTGTGTACAATACTCTGGATGCAAATAAAAAAGTGCTCTGAATTTTAAAATCAATTCTTCTTTTGTCTCTTCTGATAGGTTTTTCGTTCTTGATAAATTTTGTATTAAGGTTTCCCAGGTATCAGAATCTAAAGTACCTTTATAAGCCATTTTTCTAATTTTATCTTCGGATAAGGCTTCACTTAAAGTGGTTGTTTGAGAATAATTAGATGAGTTTTCTGATTTTGAAAGACTGATTATAGTATCATTATTAACAAACCCTTCAGAGCTCATTAAAACTGAAACTTTAGAGCCTAGCACACTTAAAGTGTCTTTATTATGAAGTACAATTAAGGCTTCAGAAGTATTAATGTCTTTAATAGAACCAAAGGCATCAGTTTCAATAGTTGTGTTATTATCTATTTCTATTTTCTGATTTTCATTTTTTGATTTATAGGTTAGATAGTCTTTTATATGTTTTTTGTATTTAAAATTATCAGAATCTATACTATGGTATTCTGCGATATATGTTCCAAACGTATTTTCTTCGGTAGTTTGCCAATCTTTTATTTTTTTTTGAGGCTTTACAAATTGCATACGACTAATGATATCTTTATACAATCCCATAGCTAAATCAGATATTTCTGAATTAAATTTTATAACGCCTATTTTTCCTGATGCATTGGTTGTAATAAATACTGGCTTTATTAAATCTTTAGTAATTACATCTAAATTGATGGAAGTGCCTTCTCTTTTTAAATTAAGTATTGGGTTTTGTAGTTGATAGCAGATAACTATAGAATCTAAAGTAGTTTTAAGTATCGTTTTTTTTATGTTGGTTTGAAGTGTCATTTCTAAATACTGCAATGATTTACTATTAAAAAAAGACTTTTTTGCATTAACAGAATCCGAACTATACATCTTTTTTATATCACTATAACCAAAGTTTTCAGCATTATATTTATAAAAATATTGCTTGGGAACAAGAGCAGCTTTACTTCCTTTACATCCATGAATACATAGACATAAAAGAAGTATAAAGCTTAATGTTCTTGTTGCTTTCATGTGCTTAATTTTCAGTAAAAACTTGATTATCTTCATATTTAGCAATATTGGCTAATGAGAATGTTTCATCTCCCTCTATGATGGTTCCAGAATCTTTAAAGCCCTCCCATGTAAAAAAGGTATGCTCTACAGGACGATAGCAGCCAATATATTTTATGCAAGCTTCTAGATATGCATACATTTCTCCACTTAAAATTTCGACATCATATCCAAAATAATAGGCAATACCAACAACAATGTCTGTAGAGTTTTGATTATAAATTCCTGTATGTGCATTCAAATCAAATTCGCCTTTTATAAAAGTTAACTTCCCACCAACTCCACCACCAAGTAGGTTTAAGAACTCTACACCAGCTTCAGCATAGCCTTCTAAATTCACTAGTGGTTTAGCATGTACAGAAGCTACGGTTCTTTCAATTTTAGCTGAGTATTCTAATCCTATGTTACCTTTAAAACCAATGAGACCTTTAAAATCTATTCCTGCTACAATTGGTATGTCTATAGCAAAAGATTTATCAAAAGTTTTACCATGTATTTTAGAAAATGATTTTTGTTGTGCATACGATTTATTCAAACTAAAAAGATTTGTTTCCATGGCTTTCACTTGTATTTTAGCTGTCATATCTTTTGACACGTCTGATGGTGCATAGAACTCGCAACTCGCATTAAGCAGCTCAATTTCGTTGCCAAAAAGCGCACCTTTGGCTTTGCCTTTTGCAGATACTCTAAATTCAGATTTATTCTTATCAGTATCCTTAGAGTCAAACGGATAAATTATAGCAAAGCGATTTATAGAACCTTCAATACTGGCTTGAAACGTATTGGGATGACCAAAACCCCAATTCTTTTTATTGGTAATATCTACTTTATAAAGCTTAGAAAGATTCCCTAGAGCTTGGGTTTTAAACTTATCATAAATTCGAGGTTTATTCGACTTTTTTGCAACCACTGTTCCAGAAGTTTTTGAAAAATCATACTTATCTAATTCCTTTCTTTCGGCTTTAGTATAACTACTATATGGTTTTAGTGTTATGGTCTTCGATTTCACTCTAGGAGATAAAGACACCACCTTTATTTTCTTCTCTAAACTCATAAACTTTTTAACCTCTCTTTCTTTCTTAAAAGCACCTATAGATTTTGGTGCTAAGGGTATTCTACCATCTAAAAATTTGTTCTCTGTTACTGTAGTAGATACTATTTTTTTATTCTCATTTCTTAGACTATAACCTTGCGCATTAAGTTTTTTCTCTAAAAAGTTAGTCTTATCAATAAGTTCTTGAGCCGAAATAATCTTACCTGTTTTTAATGTCACTTTTTCGTTAGGAGAAATAGGGTTTCCGTTTTTATCTTCGAGCTTAAATGGTACAAATGGTATCGCAGATTTAGGTTCTGCTTTCCAGTTTCGATTGTTGATAGTTATCTTAACTGGTTTAGTTTTAGATTTTTGAACTACAGTATTTTGCGCTTCCTTTTTTAATCTTGTGAAGGGATCAGAAGCTTTTACAATGACTTTAGTATTTTGCCTTTTGTTGTTAATTCTTACATAACCTTCAATTCTCACTTTTCTATAACCACTAGCTTTGGCTGTTTTAATTCCTACAGACGATGCTATTGTGAAATTGTCTTTACGCGAATTATTATAATACAACCATAGTGGTTTGTATAAATGTTTGGAAGCCGAGTTAACCTTTCGCAACACATAACCTTCAATACCTATTTTTGTATAACCAGCAAAATTTGCAGACTTAATACCTGCAGATGTTGCTACTGTTAAATAATCCTTACGTGCTTTGCTGTAATATAAATATAGTGGAACAGCTTTACCTTCAGCATTTGAAGCTTTATTAAGCACAAAACCATCTTGTCTTACAAACTCATATTTTGCCGCTTTTGCCGCTTTTTTTCCTTTAGTGGACGCAGTTGAAAAATTATCGTTTCTAGCTCCACTCCAATAATGCTCTAATGGTTTATAGTCATTATTACTCTTTGTACCAACTGCTGTTCTTTTTACTTGTGCATGTGCTGGTATACTACAAATAGAGATTAAAAACCCTATTATTAGTAAAGAAGTCATTTTTTCGATCTTGATTTTTTGTATAGTTTTCATGTCGTTTAGATTTTAAATTTTTTTATAAAATGAAGTATTGAGAAGACGTTTTATTGCGCTTTCTACTTTACCTTTCGTAGGTTAATGTGAGATTAACTTGTTCTTTTTGAGGTAATGGTCCTTCACTTACAATGAGTTCTGGTCTAATTATAATTTCGATTGAATTTTCGTTTATTATAGCTGTAGTAGTATTAATTGTTGAAGAATCAAAAGTTATTTCAACATTATCAACTACAAATTGTCCTGTGACATTCTCAGTTATGAAGCATCTTATAGGTTCATAATTACTTATTATAATGAAACCAGATGAATCTTGTCTTATATTTAAAACATCCCAAATAAATGAGTTATCAGCATTTAAGCTTATGGTTGAGCTGCACGATATATTATCAATTAACTGGTCATCATTAAATTCTCCGACAGCATTTGAGTCTAAAAGAAAATTAGATGAAATAGAGGTTAACGAGTATGTTCCAAAATGATTTGGTGTATTGTCAGTAGAATCGTCATCTTTACTGCATCCTGAAAGTAAAACGAGGCATAGTAAATAGATAATTAAGTTAGCGAACGTTGTCTTTTGTTGAAGTAATTTAGAAGTTTTCATAATCCTGATTTTTTAAGTACAGGACCAAATTATTATTATTGTATTCTTTTCGCTATCACTATTTCTTCATTCCCTTGTACTATTATTGAAAACGTAAAAAAAACGTGTAGTATTAGCGCAGAAAACAGTAATGTGTGAATATTTATAATACTGATAATCAATTACTTATAGGTTTCGCTTGGTGGATATCCAAATTCTTCTTTAAAAGCTCGACTAAACCATGACGGATCGTTAAAACCAACTTCATAAGCTATTTCCGAAACCGTTTTTTGAGTGGTCTGAAGCAATTCTTTGGCTTTTTGTAAACGTACAGAACGTATAAAAATAGCCGTGGACTTATCTGCAATAGATTTTAGTTTTCTATAAACTTGTGATTCACTTAAACGCATATCTTTTGCCAAGTGTTTTGGGCCAAAATTGACATTATCCAAGTTTTTATGAATTGTTTTTATGGCTTCTTGTAAAAATTTGGTTTGTGGACTTGCTTCTCTTTCTTTTAAAAAAGAGGTAAAGCCTGCTTTATCTAACTTCTGTATCAGCTTCTTTCTAACCAAAATCAATTGATCTAATCGTGTAAACAATTCAACTTGATTAAAAGGCTTTGCTAAATACGCATCAGCACCATGAGTTAATCCCATTAATCTATCTTCGGTAGTTACTTTTGCGGTTAATAATACAATAGGTATATGGTCTGTGCGCTCATCTGCTTTTATAGTATCACAAACTTCAAAACCATCTTTGTTTGGCATCATCACATCCGAAATAATAATATCTGGAAGATGTTCTAAAGCCATTTCAATTCCAATAGCTCCATCTTCTGCATGTAACGTTTGATAGGTTTTGGCAAGACAGGTTTTTAAATAATGTGCAACATCTTTGTTATCTTCAATAATTAATACGAGTGGTAAGTTTGAAGACTCCTCTACAACAGAAAATGCTTTATTAGATTCTATTAAGGACGTTTCAATTATGGGTTTTAAATTTATTTTAGTTTCCGTTGATTTCGCTGCATTATTGGTAATTGGAATTTGTACTGTAAATGTACTTCCTTCTCCAAGTGTGCTTTCTACAGTAATATTTCCGTTCATTAACTCAACAAACTCCTTAGTTAAAGAAAGTCCGATTCCTGTGCCTTCCTGTTGACTGGTATTGGTATCATTTACTTGATAAAACCGTTCAAATAAATGCGCTCTGTTTTCTTTAGACAAGCCCAAACCATTGTCTTTAACTTTTATTGTTAAATAATCATTGTTGTTCGATTGCGTTTTATTGAGATGTATAATTATTTTACCATTAGGTTCTGTAAACTTTATGGCATTAGAAAGCAAATTAGAAATAACAGATGCCATTTTGTTAACATCAATATCCATTTGTAAAGCATCTATTTCAGAATACACCACAAGGTTAATTTTTTTAGCTTCAGCTAATGAATGAAAACTTTCACTCAAATATTTCACAAACGGAATAGCATCAATCTGTACCCAATTTGTTTCCATAGAACCACTTTCAACCTTAGCCAAATCTAATAGTTCATTGACCAATTGTAAAAGGTTTTTACCATTACGACGAATCATCTCTAAAGGTTTTTCCGCTCCTTCAAAACTTTTATTTGTTTTTAGCGTCTCTGTCATTCCTAGAATGACGGTTAATGGTGTTCTAAATTCGTGAGTAATGTTAGAATACAAATGTGTTTTTGCTTCACTTAATTCAACTAATTTCTCAGTTTGATGGTTTAATACTTCATTTTTTTGTCGAATTTCTAATGTACGCTGTGTAATGGTTTCCTCTAAACTTTCATTTTGTCTGATTAAATCTTTTGATCTCCACCAAAAAGTGAATAAAACGATAGAAATAACGCATAAAAAATAAACCAAATAGGCTTCCCAAGTTTTAAACCAAGGAGGCAAAATGCTTATTTTCATTTCTATAGGTGCTTGATTCCATTCTTCTCCTCTAGAAAAACCATTAATTTGTAAGGTGTAATTACCAGAAGGTAGATTTAGAAATTGAATTTTTGAATCCGTAAGCATATTCCAATTTTTATCTGTTGGCAGAAGCTTGTAGCCATATTTTACATTTTTATTGTGACGAAAATCTATTGATGAAAATTCTAAATAAAATGGGAATTGATTATGTTTAAACTCTAATTGATTTGATTTTACAATAGATTTAGTTAATAAAGTACCTTTTATATTACTGGGTTTTACGATCGAGTCTTTTATTTTCAATTCTGAAAAATAAATCGTCGTAGGTTGGTCTATATTTTCTATTTCCTTAGGATTAAAATATGTTATTCCTCCAACGCCTCCTAAATAAATAGTACCTTCATTATCTCTGTATTTTGCATGAATATCAAACTCGTTGCTTTGTATACCGTCTTCTGTTTTATATTGAGTAAACTTTCTATTTTTAGTGTTAAACTTTACCAGGCCATCATTTGTGCCAAGCCAAAGATTGCCACTGTCGTCATCCTGTATACTATAAACTGCCGCATTGGTAAATTGGTTTTGCTCCTTCCAAGAGGTGAAGTTATTATTACCCAAAAATAAATTTAACCCATTACGCGTACCTAACCAGAGGCTATCGTTTTTATCTATTAATATTTCATAAACAGAGTTATTAGAAAGGCTTTTATTTTTTTTGGAATCCTTATTATAGTTTGTAAAAAGGGGATTAGTATAATTACTGTTTTTAAAGTGTAATTTGGTTAATCCTCCTTGTGTTCCTATCCAAATATTATGCTTTTTATCTGTGCGGACACACATGGTAACATTACTCTGTAGAGAGTTTTTATTTTCAAGATTATTTACATACCTAACTACTTTGGGTTTACCGTTGTTTTTCAATTCTAATCTAAAAACTCCATAACCATAAGTTGCTCCCCAAACATTATTATTTTGATCTAACGTCATTCCTTTTATAAAATCACCGTTTATAGAATTTTCGTCGTTAGGATTGTACCTAAATGTTTTAAATTCTGGTTGTTTAGGATTAAATGTTTTTAAATCTAGCATGCGCAAACCTCTCGTGGTTGCAAACCAAAGTCTTTGATTCTTATGATCTTTAACAATTTCTCTAACAACACCAAAAGTACCTACCGAATCATTTTTTACATCAGTGAAATAATATGGTGTTCCATTTCTAATTAAATTTAAGCCACCATCAGAAGTTCCAATCCATAAACCTGTTTCATCTTTTAAAATTGAAAAAACCACATTATCATTAAGTAGATGACTACCACGTTTATCTTTTGATATATTTTTAAAAAAAGGGGATTTAAAATTTATTAAATTCAAATTATTTGCAGTACCTACAAGTACTTTATCGTTATCAACTTTGAGTAATGCAGTTACTGTGCTATTGCTTAATCCATCTTTATTATTTTCTGATTTTTTAATTTCACGAATAATCTTCATTTTTTCTAAATCTAATAGAAAAAGCCCATTTCCTGTTCCTACCCATACTGATGAGTCATTCTCTTTTAAGAATGAGGTGATAAATTTGACAGAAAGTTGTGATGTTATTTCAAATTTGAATAAATCGAGTTTTTTACTTTGAAAATTATATACATATAAACCATAATCACTACCAATTAATAAATGCCTTTCTGTATTATAAAATGTACGTACGCGACTGTTAATTTTAAACTCAGGTGTAATATTAGCGTTAAGTTTTTCTGGGGAATTAATTTTATAAATATTACCCTTAAAATCGCCAACCCAGAGATTTTTACTGTCATCATAAAATAAAGCACTCAATGATTGATTAGGTAAATAGTTTTTTTGAGAAAATGTATTATTCTCTAAATCTTCAAGTTTGTGCAGCCCAGAAAGTCTTGATGCCACCCAAATATTTCCTTCATTATCTAAAGTTAAATCAGATATGGTTTCATTTTCGTCTTTAGCATTTTCTAACTTTACTTTATAAAAACGCTCTAATTGTTGGTTATAATATGAAATGCCACTACCAATAGTACCTACCCAAATATTTGCTTTTTTATCCTCAAGCAATATATTTGTTAAATTTCCGGAGATACTTGTAGAGTCTTGTTCCTTAGATCGATAGTGTTTAAAATTGTCACCATCAAATCTATTTAAGCCGTCTTGTGTGGCAATCCAAACGTATCCGGTTTTATCTTGTAATAAGTCATTAATTGTAACTTGTGAAAGCCCTTCTTCTAACGAAAAGTATTTGATATTGTTTTGATTTTCTTGTGCTTGAAGATAAAAACATGTGCAGAATGATAGTTTCAATATGATATTAATAAACTTCATTTTTAAGGAAAATTTAATAACAAGATACTCTAAATTAGATATGCTTAAACACAGATTAATAGATTTCTCCGAATCTAGATAAAAATATCCTTAAAATTACATCATTAATTTACAGCTTATTAGCCACCTTCTCCAACTCTGCATACCAATCTTCTCCAAACTTTCTAATCAAAGCTTCTTTTACAAATTTGTAAACAGGTACTTGTAATTCTTTTCCAAGTGAGCAGGCATCATCGCAGATTTCCCATTTATCATAATTTACACCAGAAAACTCGGTGTATTCTCTAACTCTTATTGGATATAAATGACAGGATACTGGTTTTTTCCAAGAGATCTCGCCTTGATTGTACGCTTCTTCTATAGCGCAAAGTGCGGTTTTTTTCTCATCAAAAATCACATATGCACAATCCGCACCATTAATAAGTGGAGTTTCTAAATCACCTAAAACTGTCACTACAGATGTGCCTTGAGCTTCTATGACTTCAATACCTTCTTTTCTAAGAAATGGTTTTACCTTAGGATAAATATCTTCTAGAATTTTCACCTCATCTTTATCCAAAGGCGCACCAGCATCTCCATCAATACAACATGCACCTTTACAAGCCGAAAGATTGCAAACAAAATCCTTTTGTATAATGTCTTCTGAGACTATGGTTTTTCCGAGTTGAAACATATAGACAAAAGTACTTAAACTTAATACTAACTTTAACAATCATTTTAAAGTTTATTTAGATTTATATTGAAAATCTGTAATAATATCGCACCTTTGCAAAAATTTTCAAATCTGCTATGAATATTTTACTAGTAAAATTTTGAAAAACAAACACTTGCAACTCATTTAATCAATTATTAAAGATTAAAATCCTATAAAAATGAAACTCAATTTTAAAGAAATATTTACAGCCTTTATGATCCTTTTTGCAGTTATAGATATTGTTGGAAACATTCCGATTATCATAGACCTCAGAAAAAAAGTTGGTCATATACAAAGTGGAAAAGCATCAATCATAGCTGGTGTTATTATGATTATTTTTCTATTTGTAGGGAAGAGTTTATTGAGCTTAATTGGCGTAGATGTTAATTCGTTTGCAGTTGCTGGTGCATTTGTCATATTTTTTATAGCCCTAGAAATGGTTTTAGGAATTACACTTTATAAAGACGAAGAACATAATGCAATGACAGCTTCTGTGTTTCCATTAGCATTTCCGCTTATGGCTGGACCAGGAACTTTAACCACTTTACTGTCTTTACGTGCCGAATTTGCTATTGAAAACATCATTGTTGCCGTAGTTAGTAACGTTATCGTTATTTATCTTGTTTTAAAAACTTCGGCAAAAATTGAACGTATAATAGGTGCAAATGGAATAATGATCGTAAGAAAAGTTTTTGGTGTAATTTTGTTAGCCATTGCAGTAAAACTATTTGCTCATAATATTAAAGAACTATTGGCATAAAAGCCCATAATGGGCATTTGGCAACTTTCAATAAAGCTTAGTTTTAATTCTATTGCGTTATTAAAAAACGACAGCTATAATAATTTAAATAAACATGAAGATATTCACACTAATTCTATCAGTTATTGCTATTGCACTAATCATTTTTAATGCTACAAAATTAAATTTTGAAGCGCTTTTTGCTGGCGAAAGTCAAATTGCACTAATTACAATTATAGCTGCTCTGTGTGTTATTGTTTTGTTGCAAATTCTTAGAATTTCGAAAAAAATAGAAAAATTAGATAAGAAACGTTAATGACTTTTGATGCCTTAATTATTGGTGGTGGAGCTGCAGGTTTATCTTGCGCTTTGGTTCTAGGTTCTGCTAAAAATAAACCTTTTGCAGAGAACAAACACATTGGCATAATTACACATCAAAAAACATCGCATTTACAGAATGCTTTATTTAATAATGTTTTAGGGTTACAACCTGGTACTTTAGGATCAGATATTTTAGAAAGTGGCAAAACACAATTGACAGATCTATATTCTCATATTTCTCAAATTGAAAATGAGAAAATACAATCTATAGAAAGGCATCTTGAAGCTTTTACAGTAACTACAAATAAAGGCACTTATCAATCAAAAATAGTCGTTGTTGCAGTTGGCTATACTGATTTATGTACCATAAAAGGTATAGGAAATTATATAGAACCACATCCTAGAGCTGCTATTGATAAAAATAGAATTTGGTTAAAAAACACAGACCATCTAATTGAAGAAAATTTATACGTTGCTGGTACTTTAGCTGGTTGGCGCAGTCAGTTTGCTATGGCTTGTGGCAGTGGATCACATGTAGCAACAGATATTTTAACGCTTTGGAATGGTGGAAAGCAGACTAAGATTCATGATAAAATATAACAAACCATTACTGCTTAAAATCAGGATATTCAGTACTCAGTAAAATCACTTCCTGTACCATTACATCTTCCTTATTAATAATTTCTTCAAAAGCATTATCATCAAATAATTGACGTGCCAGTGTTGCTTTAATAATGCGTCTTATTTCATCATTGTATGCCACAAAAGTAATATTAGTACGTTCTCTTTTATTTACATAGTCTTGAAAACTAACAACAATATCGTCGCTAACTTCAAAATTATTAATAAAGTCGTATTTAGAAATATCTCTATATGTACTTCGGTCTTTATCTAATTCTTCAAAAACAAAATAACCAAAATGACCTCGTCGTCTTAAATAATTAATGGTTTCGTTATCAAACAAACGATCTACTGGTACAAAAACATCTGGAATAATACCTCCTCCTCCATAAACCACTTTCCCTTTTGGTGTAGTAAACTTTAAAGAATCATCAACCTCTATACTTTCTTCATCAGCCAACTCTCCAGTCCTTAAACGCTTGTAATAATCACTATAGTAGTTACTGTTTTCACCATTGGTATAAGGTCTCTGAATAGAACGACCTGTTGGCGTGTAATATCTTGATACGGTTAAACGTACTGCACTACCATCACCTAATGCCATTTCTCTTTGCACTAAGCCTTTTCCGTAAGAACGTCTTCCTATAATAGTTCCTTTATCGTTATCTTGAAGTGCTCCAGCTATTACTTCGCTTGCAGATGCTGAGTTTTCATTAATTAGAATGTAAATTTCACCATCCTCAAAATCACCTCTTCGTGTTGCAAAGGTGCGTTCTTCTTTTCCTTTCTTATCTCTTGTAAATAAAATAAGTTTATCGTCTTCCAAAAACTCATCTGCAATTTGCTCTGCAATACCTAAAAAACCGCCAGGATTATCTCTTAAATCTAAAGCTAATTTTGTAGCACCTAAATCTTTTAATTCGTCTAAAGCTTCTTTAAATTCTTTGTAGGTAGATTCCGCAAAACGGTTCATTTTTATATAACCTAAATCATCAGTTAGCATATAAACTGCATCAACACTTTTTATTGGAATGTTTTTACGTTTCACCTCAAACTCTAACAATTCATCTTCTCCTTTTCTAAAAACAGTAAGTTTTACTGTCGTGTTTTTATCTCCTCTTAGCTTTTCGCCGATTAAGTCGTTATCAAAATCACGACCATAAAGCGTATCTCCATCTGCTAAAAGAATACGATCTCCGCTCATAATACCAGCACGTTCACTTGGTCCTCCTTCCGTTGGTTTTACTACAGCAATAGTATCTCTGTATGGATAAAAATTAATTCCTATACCTATAAAATCACCTTTCATACTTTCAGTGATTCGCTCTAAATCTTCTTTGGGAATGTATGTGGAATGTGGATCTAAATTATCTAATATGCCATTTACAGTAACATCTACAATACTATCTGTGTTAACCTCTTCGACATATTCGTAATCTATATAGTCTATAAGACGGTTGAGTTTGTCTTTTTTACTGTTAGTAGAAAAAAGATTATCTGACGTATCTGCAAAATTCAACTTCCCGCCAATAATAACGCCTGCTGCAATTGCAACACCAATAATAAGCGGTATGTATTTGTTTTTTGTTGCCATAATATTTCCCATAAAAATGGGAATCTTAATCTATATTTTCAATAAGTTCTAGTTCTATACCTGCTTTTCTGAGGAAATCAATTCCTGAACAATCCTTGTAACCTTCGTTATAAACCACTCTAACAATACCTGCTTGATGTATCAATTTGCTACATTCTTTACAAGGCGAAAGCGTAATATACAAAGTTGCTCCCTTACAAGCTTGTGTAGATGATGCTACTTTAAGAATCGCATTAGCTTCAGCATGTAACACATACCATTTAGTGTAACCTTCATCGTCTTCGCAATAATTCTCAAAGCCAGTTGGTGTGCCATTAAAACCGTCAGAAATAATCATTCTGTCTTTAACAATAAGTGCTCCTACCTGTTTGCGCTTACAATGAGATAGTTTTCCCCATTCTTGTGCAATGCGCAAATAGGCTTTATCGTAACGTAATTGTTTTGTTTTTGGCATTAATAAATATTGTTTTTCAAAGTACTCTATTAACAACGAATATATAAGGTTAGTATTTTATAACCAATTCAAAATCAGTTAAAGTTTTACCAAACTTTATATTTTATTCAATAAATCACTTTGAATTATCATCGGAATTACCAATCCAACAACCACAGAAGAGAGTACCATAACCCAATCGCGACGCGAAAATCTAAATATAGTTTGGCATAAAAAACCTAAGAATAAAACGATAAACACAATGATAACTTGAGCGATTTCTATGCCTAAGGCAAATTCTATTAGCAATTCTAATTTATTTTCGGACTGACCTGCAAACATTTTAAATTCTCTTGCAAAACCTAAACCATGAACGAGTCCGAAAAACAAAGTTGCAAAAAAGAGTAAGCCAATTTTATTTGTTTTAGATTTTTTACTGGTCGTAAACACATTGTAAATTCCAGCAACTAAAATTGTAATTGGAATTAAAAACTCTACCAATTTCCCATTAACAGTTACAATGCCATAAGCCGCTAAAACTAAGGATAAGGTATGTCCTAATGTAAATGTTGACACTAATATAAGAACACGTTTCCAATCGTTAAAAACATAAGGCACAGCCAAGACCAGTAAAAAAAGCACATGGTCATAACCGTTAATATCTAATACGTGGTTAATGCCATATTGCACATTAAACCAAAAATTATCTAACATAATTAACACATTTGGGATAAATCAAAGTTACGACTAAGGTAGTACGTTTCTGTTAAAATAAAGTGAATAAAATTTGCATTCTACCGTTTTCTTTCGGAATATTGTAATTCACAAAGTTCAAATAACTTATTGAAATGTTATCAAGAAAGGTGGAGGGATTAGACCCTTTGAAACCTTAGCAACCCTTAAACTTATTAAGAAGGTGCTAAATTCTGCTTAATTTTCGATTCATTTATCGAAAATTGGATAGATAACCCAACGTAATTACATATCTGTAATTCAACTTCTTTTTAATATTTTCTATAACACACGTCTTTGACGTTTTTTGATTTGTTTAAGTTTAAATAGAAAATGAGTTCAAAACACATAGAAACACAAGCCATTCGCACCCAAATAGAACGTTCACAATTTTTAGAACATTCTAATCCTTTATATCTAACATCGAGTTATGTTTTTGAAGATGCTGAAGATATGCGTGCCTCTTTTGCAGACGAAAAACAACGTAATATTTACAGCCGTTATTCTAATCCTAACACCTCAGAATTTGTAGAAAAAATCTGTTTAATGGAAGATGCAGAACGTGGTTATGCTTTTGCTTCTGGTATGTCTGCTGTGTTTTCAACATTTGCAGCTTTACTCAATGCTGACGATCATATAATTTCTTCACGTAGTATTTTTGGATCAACACAATCCTTATTCAATAATATTTTACCGAAATGGAATATTTCAATCAGTTCTTTTAAAATTGATGAACTTGATAAAATTGAAAGTCTTATTCAACCAAACACAAAAATCATTTATGCTGAGAGTCCTACAAATCCAGCAGTTGATATTTTAGATTTACAGCGTCTAGGAGATATTGCAAAAAAACACAAACTAATTTTTATTGTTGACAATTGTTTCGCTACACCTTACTTACAACAGCCTATTAAATTTGGTGCAGATTTAGTAATTCATTCTGCAACCAAATTAATAGATGGACAAGGCAGAGTTTTGGGAGGTGTAACGGTTGGAACTTCAGATTTAATTCAAAAAATATATTTATTCTCTAGAAATACAGGTCCTGCATTATCACCTTTTAATGCATGGATTTTGTCTAAAAGTTTAGAAACCTTACCTGTTAGAGTAGATAGACATTGTGAAAACGCCTTAAAAGTAGCCACGTTTTTAGAATCTCATGATAAAGTGAACTTTGTAAAATATCCCTTTTTAAAATCGCATCCGCAATACCAATTAGCAAAAAAACAAATGAAGTTAGGAGGTAACATTGTTGCTTTTGAAATAAAAGGAGGTATTGAAGCAGGACGGAATTTTTTGAATACAATTAAACTCTTATCTCTATCCGCAAACTTAGGAGATACACGCAGTATTGTAACACATCCTGCATCTACAACACATGCCAAAATATCTGAGGAAGACCGTTTACAAACCGGAATTACAGCAGGCTTAATACGAGTTTCTGTTGGTTTGGAACATACCGAAGATATTATTAACGATTTAAAACAAGCACTAAACTAATGGCAAATATTAAACAAGAATTAGAAAAACGAATCTTAGTGCTCGATGGAGCCATGGGAACCATGCTGCAACAATATAATTTCTCTGAAGAAGATTTTAGAGGGGAACGCTTTAAAGATTATCCATCATCCTTAAAAGGAAATAACGATTTACTATCACTTACACAACCCAAAGCAATCGGAGAAATACATGCTAAATATTTTGAAGCTGGAGCGGATATTGTAGAAACCAACACCTTTTCTGGTACTACAATCGCCATGGCAGATTACGATATGGAAGATTTGGTTTATGAACTCAACTTCGAATCTGCTAAAATTGCTAAAGAAGTTGCTGATAGATTCACTAAAGAAAATCCAGAACAACCAAGATTCGTTGCTGGCAGTATTGGACCAACTAACAAAACGGCAAGTTTATCGCCAGATGTTAACCGACCAGAATACCGAGCAATTACATTTAATGAATTAAGAATCGCCTACAAACAACAAGTTGAAGCGTTAATTGATGGTGGAGTTGATTTACTTTTAGTCGAAACTATTTTTGATACTTTAAATGCTAAAGCAGCATTATTTGCTATTGAAGAAGTTAAGGAAGAACGCAACATTGATATTCCCATTATGGTTTCCGGTACGATTACCGATGCTTCAGGCAGAACATTATCTGGTCAAACAGTTGAAGCATTTTTGGCTTCAATATCACATATTCCTATGTTGAGTGTTGGTTTTAATTGTGCGCTTGGAGCAGAACAGTTAAAACCTTATTTGCAACGTTTATCTAACGAAACTGAATTTTACACCTCAGCACATCCAAATGCTGGCTTACCAAATGCTTTTGGCGAATACGATCAATCACCAAAACAGATGCAAGCTCTAATTGAAGATTATCTTAAAGATGGCTTAATAAATATTATTGGTGGTTGCTGTGGCACAAGTCCTGCTCACATTAAAGCTATTGCAGAAGTGGCTCAAAATTATCAGCCTAGACAGGTCGTTGTTGGTGTTTAGTTGATTGTGATTGGTAAAAAAAAGAAAAGATGAATTACACAGAATTAGATGTTTGGAAAACATCAAGAGCATTAGTTAAAAAAGTTTATTTGTTAAGTGATTTATTTCCTAAAGAAGAATTGTACGCTTTAACGAATCAAATTAGGAGATGTTCTGTCTCAATACCTTCAAATATTGCAGAAGGTCTAGGAAGGCAATCTAATAAAGAAACAATTCATTTTTTATACATATCAAGAGGTTCGTTATTTGAACTTGAAACTCAACTTTTTTTAGCATTTGATTTGAATTATATTTCTAATGAAAAATTAGAGATTATTTTAGAACAAGTTACTTCTTGCAAAAAATTATTAAACGGATTCATTAACTATTTCAAATCAAAAAACTAGCATGAGTGCATCCAACAACAAACAACTAAATACCAACAACCCTAAATATTTAACGCTTTCTGGACTCGAACCACTCGTGGTTACACCAGAAAGCAATTTTATAAATATAGGCGAACGAACCAATGTAACGGGTTCCCGAAAATTTCTTCGTTTAATAAAAGAAGAGAAATACGACGAAGCTTTAGAAGTAGCAAGAGACCAAGTAGATGGTGGAGCGCAAATTCTGGATGTTAATATGGATGAAGGAATGTTAGATGGCGTTTATGCCATGACCACCTTCTTAAATCTTATTGCATCAGAACCTGATATTTCTAGAATCCCATTAATGATAGATAGTTCTAAATGGGAAATCATCGAAGCTGGTTTACAAGTCGCACAAGGAAAATGTGTTGTGAATTCTATAAGTTTAAAAGAAGGCGAAGCCGAATTTAAACACCATGCAAAACTCGTTAAACGCTATGGAGCTGCTGTCGTTGTAATGGCTTTTGACGAAGATGGGCAAGCCGATACTTACGACAGACGTATTGAAATTTGTAAGCGCTCGTATCACATTCTGGTAAACGAGCTTAATTTTCCACCTCAAGATATTATTTTTGATCCTAATATTTTTCCTGTAGCAACAGGTATGGACGAACACCGTAGAAATGCGATCGACTTTTTTGAAGCTACGAAATGGATTAGAGAGAATTTGCCTTATGCCAACGTTTCTGGTGGTGTGAGTAACGTATCGTTTTCGTTTAGAGGAAACAATATTGTTCGAGAAGCTATGCATTCTTCATTTCTATATCATGCTATTAAAAACGGAATGAATATGGGAATCGTCAATCCAACAATGCTTGAGATTTATGACGAAATAGATAAAGACTTATTAAAATGTGTTGAAGACGTTTTGTTTGATAGACATGAAGATGCTACAGAACGTTTATTGGATTATGCCGAATCTGTAAAAGATCAGAAAAAGGCACATGAAGACAAGATTCTAGAATGGAGAAGTGAGCCTTTACAAGATAGAATAACACATGCTTTAGTTAAAGGTATTGATGCTTTTATTATTGAAGATGTTGAAGAAGCACGTTTAGCGTCTGAGAAACCCATCCATGTTATAGAAGGTCATTTAATGATTGGGATGAATGTAGTGGGCGATTTATTCGGAAGCGGAAAAATGTTCTTACCTCAGGTTGTAAAATCGGCTCGTGTGATGAAAAAAGCTGTTGCCTATCTTCAACCCTTTATTGAAGCTGAAAAAGATGGAAAACAAGAGTTCGCAGGTCGGATTTTAATGGCAACCGTTAAAGGCGATGTGCACGATATTGGAAAAAATATTGTTAGCGTTGTTTTAGGCTGTAATAATTACGAAATTATTGACCTTGGAGTTATGGTTCCACCAGAAAAAATTGTTGAAACTGCAATAAGAGAAAATGTGGATATTATTGGGTTGAGCGGCTTAATTACACCTTCGTTAGACGAAATGGTTTATGTATCAAAAGCACTTGAAAAACAAAACATAGAAATTCCACTTATAATTGGAGGTGCAACGACATCTAGAGCACATTCTGCAGTAAAAATAGCACCTCATTATAGTAATACTGTTGTTCATATTAACGATGCATCAAGAGCAGTAACTGTGGTAGGAGATTTACTTCAAGAAGATAGTAAATTATATAAAAATCAGATTCGTGAAGATTATGATGCCTTCCGAGAACAATTCTTAAAACGTACCAGAAAAAAAGAATATTTGACCATAAAAGATGCTCGAAAAAACAAATTCAAAATTAATTGGAACACTTCTGAAATTGTAAAACCTCAGCAATTAGGAACTCAAATAATAGAAGATTTTGACATTACGAAGCTTGAAGATTTTATTGATTGGTCACCATTTTTTAGAAGTTGGGATTTACATGGTAAATATCCAGCAATTTTAACAGACGCTATTGTTGGCGAACAAGCCACAGAATTGTTTGCAGATGCACAAGAATTACTGAGACGTATTTTTGATAAAAAACTTCTGAAGGCAAAAGCAGTTTTTGGTTTATTTGAAGCGAATACTGTTAATGATGACGATATTGAAATTTCACTTCAGGAATGTCATGCTGAGCTTGTCGAAGCATCTCAAAAAGGTCTCGACTGCGCTCGACCAGACAAATTAAAGTTCCTAACCCTTCGGCAACAATCCAAAAAATCTGAAGGAAAACCAAACATCGCATTAGCAGATTTTATTGCGCCAAAGGCAACAGGAAAGCAAGATTATATGGGCTGTTTTTGTGTATCAACCGGATTTGGAACAGCAGAATTAGCAGCACAATTTGAAGCTGATAATGATGATTATAATTCCATTATGATTAAAGCTTTAGCAGATCGTTTAGCAGAAGCTTTTGCAGAATATTTACATAAAGAAGTGCGAACAAAATATTGGAATTATGACCAAGATGAAAACTTATCTAACGACGACTTAATAAAAGAAAGTTACAAAGGCATCAGACCTGCACCAGGTTATCCTGCGTGTCCAGATCATTTAGAAAAGAAAACCATTTGGAAACTTTTAAATGTTGAAGAAAATATTGATGTAAAACTCACTGAAAGTTTAGCAATGTGGCCAGCTGCAAGTGTAAGTGGTTACTATTTGGGTAATCCAGAAGCTAGATATTTTGGATTAGGTAAAATTAAAGAAGATCAGGTTGAAGATTATAGTAAGCGACGCGAAATTAAGTATGAAGAAGCTGAAAAATGGTTGAGTCCTAATATTGCGGATTAGTGCGTTAGGGATTACTCAAATATATAATGTTAGGAAGAAATCGTGATTACTTCGTAGTCGAACGGTCTGTTTGAGCTCTTTTGCTTTTTTTTGCAAAAAGCAAGTAGTGAAAGCCTGACTTTTTGCGATCCTGCAAGGTTTTAAAAACCTTGTAGGTATGAGTAAAAAGTAACGCCAAAATAAAAATTAATACATAACATTAACGAGATACCTGCTTTCGCAGGCAATAATATGAAAGTAACAGAACACATAGAAAACGCTAAAGGAAAAACACAATTTTCCTTTGAAATATTACCGCCTTTAAAAGGGCAACATATTCAATCTATTTTTGATAATATAGATCCATTAATGGAATTTAAACCTCCTTTTATTGATGTAACGTATCACAGAGAAGAATATGTTTTTAAGGAAGTAGAAAATGGACTTCTAAAAAAGCAAGTGGTTAAAAAACGACCAGGAACGGTTGGTATTTGTGCTGCTATTCAGAATAAATATGGAGTTGATGCTATTCCACATATTTTGTGTGGTGGATTTACAAAAGAGGACACCGAAAACTTTTTGGTCGATTTAGATTTTCTAGACATTGAAAATGTTATGGCTTTAAGAGGTGATGCTGTTAAAAGTGAAACCTATTTTAAACCTGAAAAAGAAGGTCATAATTATGCCAATGAACTTGTAGCTCAAATTGATGACATGAATAAGGGCAAATATCTAGATGAAGAATTACTAAACTCTTCTGCAACCAATTTTTGCATTGGCGCAGCTGCTTACCCTGAAAAACATATGGAAGCACCAAGTTTAGATAGCGATATTCATTTCTTAAAAAAGAAAATTAAAAGTGGAGCAACATACATTGTAACTCAAATGTTTTTTAATAACCAAAAATATTTCGACTTTGTTACTAAATGCCGAAAAGAAGGAATTACTGTTCCTATTATTCCAGGATTAAAACCTATTGCAACAAAGAAGCAATTGAATTTGATTCCGCATCGTTTTCATGTAGATTTACCTGAAGATCTTATTATAAACATTGTAAAATGTAAGGATAATAAAGCCGTAAGACAAGTGGGAGTTGAATGGTGTATTCAGCAATCTAAAGAGCTTCAAAAAGCAGGTATTCCTGTATTACATTATTACTCAATGGGAAAAAGTGATAATATACAGGCTGTTGCTTCTGAGTTGTTTTAGTTACCTCTAGTTCTCTCTATTCATTTTGAATAGCAGAAAAGTAAGGTGCGCATAAAACATTACTAAAAATGTAATAATGTCAACTAAATACAAGTAAAAATAATCAATAATAGAAGTCCAAAAAATAAATTTTGAACACGTTTTTGTTTGCTAAAAAACAATAAAGGGTTTTCGAATGTCATACAGATTATACTTTCTTAATCACGTTAGTCACTATTCCCCAAACGACAAAGCTGTTTTCTTCTGAAATTTTTATAATTGGGTAATCCGGATTTTCGGGCTGAAGCCAAACTTCACCATCAGAAACTCTAAGACGCTTTACGGTAAATTCGCCATCTAAAAAGCAAACTGCTATTTTATTGTTTTCGGGTTCTAGACTTCTATCTATGACTAATAAATCATTATCGTCTAAACCTGCTCCAATCATGGATTGTCCACTAACACGAGCATAAAAAGTGGCTTCTTTATTTTTCACTAATTCTTCGTCTAAAGACAAGCGTTGTTCTTTAAAATCATCTGCTGGTGATGGGAAACCTGCTGAAATTCCTGTATCGAAAAGTTGTGCTGCAGAATCTTCAATGGCTTCTGGAATGAAAAAGGTTAGATTTTCTGATGTTTTTGTTATCATTAAAAATTTATTTTTTATTTCCTAGAGATAGGAAATCTTTTAATTTTACTTTATCAGTTAAATAGGTATCGACTGCGCTCAACCAGACAAACTATTTAACAATAATTATATCGTTAATATTTGTTGTATATCTTGGAGAAAGTCTTTCTTGACGCATTTTCCAAGTACGTTCTAAGTCTTGATTTCCTATTTTAATTTTATCGCTTTTATACTTTCTATTTATAATATCTATCGCAGACATTAAAGGTTTATGCTTTGGGTCTTCTTTACTAAACATATCTAATTGATAATTATCTGTTGGCACCAAACCTGTAACAACAACTCCAGCTCTTTTATACTTAATGCCTGCTTTGAAAATAGATTTCACAGCATTAACAGCAGCCTTACTAATTAACAATGACGAGTCTGTGGGATAGGGAAAACTCACTATCTTACTTGCACGATGTTGCTCCTCGTCTTTTTTATGTCTATTACTGCTTAAAGTTACGATAATCATGTGGCAACTAGAGCCTTGTTTCCGTAATTTTTCAGCACAACTTGTTGCAAAAGTAGAAATACGCTCTTTGATGTAATTAATATCATCATAAGTATAATCGAAACTTCGTGTTGTGGCAATAGCACGTTTACGAGTGGGTTCGTCTAATTCTATTTTAGAAATGCCTTCTAATTCTTTTTTGAGTTTCCACTCCGTAATCGAAAAGGTTTTGCGTACCCAATCATCATCAAGCTGCACAAAGTCATAAGCCGTTTTGCAACCCTTATACTTTAATCGTTTTTGTAAACCACGACCAATTCCCCAGACATCTTCTAGTTTTATCCATTTTAAGGCTTTTATTCTAGATACATTTGAGTCTATGACATAAACACCTTTGGTTTCTTTAGGAAATTTACGCGCTATCTTATTGGCAACTTTACTCAATGCTTTTGTTGGTGCTACACCTACGCAAGTTGGAATACCTGTCCACTTAAGGATTCGTAATCGCATTTGATTTCCATAATCATGAAAGTCATAATTTTCAAACCCTTTAAATTGAAGAAAAGCTTCATCTATACTATAGACTTCAAGATCTGGAGTAAAATGTTCTAATATTCGCATTACACGACTACTCATATCTCCATATAATGGATAATTAGAAGACAGTACTTTTATGTTATTCGCTTTACAGAAACCCTCCCACTTAAAAATTGGTGCTCCAAAAGGAAGATTTATTGTTTTAGCTTCATCGCTCATAGATATAACACAGCCATCATTATTACTAAGAATAGCAATGGGTTGTCCTTTTAAATTAGGGTTAAAAACCCGTTCGCAAGACGCATAAAAATTATTACAATCTACTAAAGCATACATATAATGTAAAGATAAAAGAAAGTAATAGAATTAGACCTCTGCTAGGTTTTAAAAACCTGGCAGGTCTAGTTAAAGCTTATAATTAATCTTCTAGATATTCTAGAATATCGCTCGGTTGACAGTCTAGAGCCTTACAAATGGCCTCTAAGGTCGAGAACCGCATCGCTTTAGCTTTACCTGATTTTAAAATCGACATGTTAGCCGTAGTTATTCCTATGATTTCAGCGAGTTCTTTGCTTTTCATGCCTCGCTTCACTAACATTATGTCTAAGTTGACTACTATTGGCATGATTATATGGTTAGGTCGTTTTCTTGTTGAATTTCTGTTGCACGCTTAAATAATGATGCAATTATAAAAATGACTCCTGCCATAAATATATATGCTGATGAATCTATGTCAATTGATGCAAAAAACACTTTAGTCCTTAACCATGTAATATATGAGTTAGCAACAAGACCTACAAGACCTACACTGAGTGAGATATAACTAATCTTAAAAATTAAGTTCACAATAACATTACCGAATGGTTTATTGTAATCAAGCGTCTTAAAAATTTCAATTAAAATGTAAAAGATGTAAGCCTTTAAACATGTCGTTAATATAAAAAGCAATACTGTAAATGTATAATGCCCAATACTAAAATTGTAAAGATTAGAAAAGTCCATTCCCATATATAAGTTCTCTGTCGCTCTCTTGTTTACAAAAAGACTTAGAATAGATACAATAATTATAGCTCCAGCTTTAATACACAGACCTATAAAAACAATCCATGAGACCACATTCATAATACTAAAAATTCGTTTTGTTTTCATTTTATTATTGTTTTACGATAACAAATATATAAAAATTATCGTAAAACAATAATTTTTTTTGAGAAATAATAATTATTAGAATTAGACCTGATAGGTTTACACCAACGATTGGC